>ENA-ORXM01000308-ORXM01000308.1-marine-metagenome-genome-assembly--contig:-NODE-308-length-95026-cov-8.404512_pt1 | contig 95026 bp, 68 predicted proteins | sample MGYA00237867_ERZ511480 | MGnify/ENA primary metagenome ERZ511480 (study PRJEB26309, sample SAMN06266103) | marine metagenome | isolation source: Algal blade | place: United Kingdom:Sidmouth, United...
AAAACCAGCAGCACGGGCCTATGACGCAATGACTGCAGCTACAGCGGTCTCAGTCGATCTGCCGGTCTACACCTGCAACCCGCGCGACTTCTCCGGAATCGACAGACTGCAAGTCATTGCGGTTCCCCATCCGGATCACGGCTGACGGCTCCATCCTCACACAAGCGATATCCGGCGGTTACATAGCTCGTAACGCCGGTTACGTGGCGCGAAACAGAGCGTGCCCGCTCGCGATTATCGAGTGCACTGGATCGTCGATCGGCCGGGCCGCAAGGTTGTCGCACAAGGCCAAGCCAAGGTGATTCACGGTGTCGACAATGACGCTGAGTGAGGGGACATCTGCGGCGACATCACGCTTCGGCACACACCCGAGGACTTCGCCGACGCCTACCTGTCAGACACCCATGAAGAGCCTCGTAGCCTGTGGGCGCTCGACCTAGTCGAAGCTCGGGTGCTACTTGGGGCTCACCGACCGGGGGTGATCATTCGCATCGAATCTGTGATCGGCGCCGGGATGGGGCGGTCGTTTCTGCAGGCTCGCTAGTTGCTCGATCTTTCGGTGGCGATGCTCGAGCCAATCGCGGCTAGCGCTGCCGCGCCAAGAGCGCAGACGGCGAGCACCATCGCTGGAGCGACCTCAGAATTGCCAAGCTTCTTTAGAGCGTCCTGGACGGGGCTGAACAAAACGATCAGGACGACTGCCGAGAACCCAGTCAACAGCGAAACCGCTCGTCTTAAGACCAGGGGTGCATGCAGCCATGAGCCGATAGATACCCCGAGGGCGCTCGCTCCGAACAGTGTTGCTAGGCAGACCAACCCAACGGTGATGGTCGCAGTCCCTTGCTGCTCAAGTGCCAACGAGGCATATGTCGACTGAAGCAATGCAAAGCACATACACACCGTGAGGCTTGCGGCTGCTCGGGCACTGTGGAGCCTGCCTCGAGATCCTGCGGCGGCCGCGGTCATTTCCCGATGATGGCGATCGTCGACACCGCCAAGTGAGGCGGCGATCCAACAGCCAACCGCAAGAAATGGAGGGAACAGAGCGGCCAACGTGTCATAGGACTGTGGGGCATTTTCGATCGCGAACAGAAACCAAACCATAAGCACGACCAAGGGTGCGAGCCATCGGCCGGAGTGTCGGTAGAGCTGTAACGCGAATCGAATCTGAGCGATCATGATGGCCTAAACCCGAAGGTGCCCGCGGACTGGGTGAGTTCGGCGATCTTGGAGCGCGGGCCCCGCAACGTGATTTCGACCTGCTCATCAAAGGATCGGTTCGCGACTTCGATGAGCGACTGCCCGTTGATCTCGAGCGCTCGTGCATTTGTGGGAAGTGGCCGGTTCTCTTGATCGGAAATCACAACTGTTGTGCCCGTACGCGCCAGTCGATTTAGCACGCCGCTTGCTGCAGCAGAGCCCTGTCGATCGAGACCAGCAGTAAGTTCATCGATAACGAGTAGCGGTTCGCCAGAGGTGAAGGCCTCGACGAGCAGCAGCTTCCTCAAATTGCCGAACGAGAGTTCTGGGAGCTTCTTCGACAGGTCGCTGTCAAAGTTCAGTTCCTGAAGTACCGGTCGTGGGTCACGTCGCTGGCCTCGCGGGAAGTGGCGCAACCAGTCCGAGGCGCGCAATGGGAGCGGATCGATCGTCGACGGGACATATGCGCATGACTGAGGACCGATACGTGAGCCACCAGCCGGGCTTCCGATGTTTGCGATGATCCGGAGCAAAGACGTCTTCCCCGAGCCGTTCGGGCCCTGAATACCGACGACTTCACCAGGGTTCGCTCCTACGGAGACTCCAGAAAGCAACGGTGTTGACTCGAACTGAATCGTGACGTTGTGAAGCGCAACGGTCGGCTTGCTAGTTGTCTCAGTCACCAAGTGAACGGTATTGGCTTTGCGGTTGGGCGCGAGGTCAGCTCGGTGATGAGTGGTCGCCGTCGGGGCCACGGGCGCTCACCCATGCCACACTCCAAGAGGGCTGGTGCACGCGTTCGCAAGATGGGAACTGTGTACTTCGGTATGGATGAATGCCGCTGGTGTGACCAGGTCATGGTGGTGTTTCGCAAGGCGGGAACCAGCGACTCCCAGTTCGGCCACTAACCGGCTAGCACCTCGATCTCGTTCGTCTACACGTAACGACCACCCATAATCACGGTCATCGGAGCAGCTTGTCCACAACGCTCCGGCCCAGGGCCCGGCGTACTTCTCCCGACGATTTTGGCCGTGGCTACAAGGCGGTGGTGTCGGCTCGAGGGGCGTCTGGGGGAACTGGTTCCATGTACGGCAACCGGGCCAACCCCTTGGTCATGGTCGTGTTGGCGTCCTTGACACTGCGGACGAACTCGCGTGACGCGTCTCGGTATGGCTGGTAGTCCCAGGGTGCTCGGTGGCCCTTCAGCAGTACTGACTGGAGGTATCGGCGACGTCGTTGGCTTTGAAGGACGTCTTGTTTGATGGCCGTCGGGTCCCATCGGTCGAGGATCGTGGCTACGAGGTCGGCTTCTAGCCCGGCGAAGTCTGGGTGACCGCGCAGATTCACGAGCTCTTTGGGATCGTTGTTCAGATCGAAGAACATCCCTGGGTCATCGTCGCAATACACATATTTGAATCCGTCGCGGCGAAGGATGAGACAGGGCGAGTAGACACCTTCTCCCATGAACTCAATCATCACATCGTCACGTCGATGCGCCTCGTCTCCATTGAGCAGCTCGGCCAGGCTGTGTCCATCGATCGGGTCGATCATCTCGGGCGGCGCGCCGTTGGTAGCGAGGTCCACGAGGGTAGGCAAGAGGTCAACGAGCGACACGCCCTGCTCGACCCGGTTGCCGAGGGCTCCATCTGGAGCCGCAATGAGTAGCGGTACGCGAACAGACCACTCGAAGGGGTTGAACTTGTACCACATGCCGCGCTCGCCCATCATGTCGCCGTGGTCGGCGGTGAAAATGACCACAGTGTTGGCGGCCAAGCCGGTGGCCTCGAGGGCTGACATTAACTTGCCGACCTGGTCATCGACGTAGCTGATCATGCCGTAGTAGGCATGACGGGCGATGCGAATCGCTTCATCGGTGACTTCGTGCTCGTCTTGGCGGATGAGCTTGTAGTACCGCTGACTCCAGGCGTCGCGGTCCTCGTACGGGATGAACGGCACCGTTGGCATGTCAATCTCGTCGTGGTCGTATCGGTCCCAGTACTCCTGGGTGATCGTGAACGGGTTGTGGGGATGGGTGAACGAAGCGGTGAGAAAGAATGGGTGTCCGTCGGTATCGCGGGCGTAGTCATAGAGCTTCTTGACTGATGCGAATGAGACCTCCTCGTCATAGTCAAGCTGAAGAGATCGGCTGCAGATGCCTGCTTCGACCACGCCGCGCATACTCATGACCGAGGGTGCGACGGGTGGGTCTTGCTGCGTCCAGTCTGGAGTCCAGCCGAAGTCGGACGGGTAGATGTCGGTTGTCACTCGCTCTTCGAAGCCGTGGAGTTGGTCGGGTCCGACGAAGTGCATCTTGCCGCTCAGGCAGGTCTTGTAGCCAAGGTCGCGGAGATAGTGCGCGAACGTTGGGATCGAAGCCGGGAACTCCGCCGCATTGTCGTAGGCGCCGATCCGCGAGGCGAGTTGGCCTGACATCATCGAGAACCGCGACGGAGCACAGACTGGGTTGTTGCAGTAAGCGTTCTCAAAGGTGGTCCCACGATCGGCCAGGCGTTGAAGATGCGGAGTCTGCACCACCTCGTGGCCATACATTGGCAACGCCTGCGCAGCCAACTGATCAGCTTGAATGAGGAGGATGTTCGGCGGTTGCATTTCTTCCTTCGGATTGCGAATTGCCCAAACGATTCGGGGCTCACTGGTGTTCAATGATCATAGGAAGCCGACCGTCGACGTCTGCTGTCTTATGTCGGTAGCGGCGCATCAGTGAATCGGTCCGGGCACCTGCCATCATGGCCTTCATGGAATTCCGTAGGGTCGCAGTGGTCGGGATGTTCTTGGAGAGCAACGCGTTTGCTCGAACAGTTTCCGAACAGGGCTTTCGAAGTGCCGTGTATCTCGAGGGCGCAGAGATTGACGAAGACGCCTGCGCCGAGCACCCGAAAGTGATGGGCGAGGTTGTTGGGTTCTACTCCAAGATGGATGAACTCGGAGGGTGGGAGTCGGTGCCGATCCTGTACACCATGAGTGGCGGAGGAGCTGTCGAACATGACTTCTTCGAGGTCACAGTGGACAGGGTTCAAGCGGGCTTAGCCGCAGCGGGGCCGCTCGATGGGGTCTACATCTGCAACCACGGTGCGATGGTCACGACCGAGGAGGAGGACGGCGATGGTGTCTTCTTCGCTGCGGTCCGCGAGGTTGTTGGGCCGCACGTGCCGATCGCGACCACGCTGGATCCACACGGAAACGTTTCGGACTTGATGGTCGACTCGGTTGACATCTTCGTGGCGTACCGCACCGATCCGCACGTTGATCAGTTCGAGCGGGGCGAGGAGGCTGCCGACTTGCTGCACGAGGTGTGGCACGGGATGAAGCCGCGCAAGGTCTCGGTCCGGCTGCCGATTGTGCCACCGAATGTTTCGCTGTTCACCGACGAGGGTCCCTTTGCGGAGCTGATAGCGGCCGGACAGCGAGGCATGACCGGTGACATCGCCAATGTGTCGATACTTGGGGGCTTTGCGTTCTCCGACACGTCCAAGAACGGACTCGCCATCGTTGTCACCGGCCGCGACAACGACGCAGCGGCTCAGAATCTGGCTCGAGATCTTGCGGACCTCGCCTGGGAGAACCGTCGCCGGTTCGTTTGTGAACCAACATCTATGGCAGAGGCGGTCGAACGTGCGGTTGCCGCCGGACAAGATGCTTCGCTGCCTCCGATGGTCTTCTCCGATCTCGGCGACAATTGCGGTGCCGGCGGTCCGGTCAACACCCTGTGGTTGCTCGAAGCACTTCATCAGGCCGACGCGGTCGGGGTCCTCATCGTCAACTTTCGAGACCGGCGACTCGTCGAGGCGGCGCAAGCGGCAGGCGTCGGGACCCCGCTTGAGGCCAGGTTCACCGGCGACGACTGGGACCGCGACGGTGACACGACCTACCTCGCCAATGCTCACGTGCTGGCACTCCACGACGGTCACCTCATCGGGCGTCGGGGCATCGTGGCCGGCAAAAGCCTGTATGCGGGACCGATGGCCTTGCTTGAGCTCGATGGGATACAAGTCGTTGTGACGAGTCGCGCCGCTGTCGGCAACGATCCCATCTACAGCGAAGCCCTCGGCGTCGACCTAGGCGCCATGCGCACAATTGTCGTCAAGGTTCGTAGTTCCTTCCCACCAGCATACGACCAGTTCGTTGAACACGAGAATATGTTGTTCGTTGACACGCCCGGCCGCACATCACCAATGCTCAGCCGGATGCCCTTTGAGCGACTTCCTCGGCCCGTGTATCCACTCGACCAAGACGTGGAGTGGACCAACCCTTTGGCCGACGCATAACGAAGCACCTTGGGCGTGCACCCACAGGACCACCGCACATGTCGCCACCACAGAATCACGGCTTCGACCCCAAGGCGGGTGCGCTATAACGGCCCCAGCGTGATGCGAGATAAGCCTGGACGACCTTGCTCGAATGCGCTGGTGGCCTTCTCCGCATTGACGACCCTTTACTTCGCCTGACAGTCCCTGCGGCGGGAGAGTGAAAGCCGCTGGTGTGAGTGGGTTGGGCGCGCGTAGCCTTGGGATATGGATTGGATCGACGAGCGGCTAGACGAGATCCAGCATCTCCACACGCTGAGAGGTGCAGAGTATGTCGCCGAAGCGGAGCGCTTAGGTTTTGTCGTGACCGAACGTGGTGTCTACCTGAACCCGCATCACGCAAAGAATGAGTCGCATAGCATTGATGACGGCATCGAGATGATTCGACGTCAGTTTGAGCGGCACGGCGTTGAGTGGTCTCCGGGTTCTGAGTCTCAGTCCGTGGCGTGAGTGAGGCTGAGAATTAGGTTGTCTTTGGCGCGCTCCTCGAGTGGAACCAGGCGGCGATGGCCAAAGGCGGCCTTACCACAGAGACGGTCGGCCGGGTCAACTCTGCGATCATCAGCACCTGCAGGGTCTATCCCGAATCACTTATCTCGGGAGCTCCGAACCGGATCGTCGGCACCGTGATCTACTGGACAGCAGAAGTAGACCACGAGCGCCGCAAAATCACGGTCGTTCATATAGAGCCTGAACCCCACCCAGGTCTATAGCCTTCGTCGCGGATAATTACACTTGAGTGATCCGTGCAGATCAGAGCGGCACGATTCTGATGGAAGCGTTGCTCTCGGCAAGCCGTCGGAGGTCGCCTGCGTCTCCGGTCAAGATCGCACCGCCTCCGGTCCGGTCGGTAGACGCAACGACTATTGCATCGATCGTCGAGGACATTCCGGTATCGCCAAGCAGGTGCCCTGCAGTTCGCCCGTCGGGTTCAGTGACTTCGATGTAGTCGCCGACGGCTTTGACGATCCGGTTGACAGGTGCATCGTCGGGGCGCCCGCGCACGGTTTCGGCGAGCACAACCGCCGGGATGCTCACCCTCGCCCCTGCTTCCCATGCCGCCTGAAGAACGCTGCGTGCCCGAGCGTCATAACGGGCCAAAGCAATGACTGCTCCAGAGTCGAGGACTAGCCGTTCGTCTTGCGCCATGTTTCCCGTGCTGCAGTGAGCATTTCCTTGGGCACCTTGCCCGCCTCGTCATCCATCTGGCTCAACAATTCACCAATACGATCGTGCTGAAGCTGGCGAATAAGTGCTTTCGACACGTACGCCGAGAGTTCGCGGTTTCCAACGCGACCCTTCGCTTCGGCGAGAGCGTCCTCATCGAGACTCAACGAGACCTTTGCAACCGACATAGCGTTATCCTACTTCAAGTAGGAATCACCGTCAACGACAGGAAAGAAGCCACTCGCACCACTGTCCGACTGAGTCCAAGGTTCCCCAGACCACAGGCACTCGGTGGTGACAACAAAGCCGCGGAGCGCCCGAGACCCCACAGACAGTCCTTCACCGACCACCTGCCGGCGGTCGCAGAAATTCCCCAGGTGCCGTCGGCGGATTCCACTGGTCGTGTCCGCCTGAGCGGCGGCGGGGCAATCGAGGCCCTCGCCGCGCAGGCGGCCTTCTACGATTTGATCGACAACACATCGGCCAGCACTGCCTGAACGTCTTTCTGAGATGGTCCCGGATGACCATCCCGGATCGGGACTGTAAATAGCAGTCAGTCGCCGACGTGTTCTGACACCCGGCCCGACCGGCGCCGCATCCCGCTCTAGTCGTTCTGTGGCTCGTCCGCGGATCCATCGTCGAACAGGTGATGGAAGAACCGCTCGGGTGAGCCGAGAAAGCTGCGCCACAACATCACGGCTTCCGCTTCGTCGAAGCTGACTCGTTGAGCGCCGTTGTCGCCGAGCTCGTAGATGCTGGCACCTGGGAACGACATCAGGATGGGTGAGTGGGTCGCAAGCACGAACTGAGCCCCATCCAATGTGGCCTGGTGCATCACGCTCAGCAGCTTGAGTTGGCCGTGGAACGACAACGCCGACTCGGGTTCATCGAGAAGGAACAATCCATCTGACTGCATCTTGGCATCGATGATGTCGAGAAATGACTCGCCGTGTGATCGAGCGTGCAGGTTGGGGAACTTTGGTTTGAGCCACTCGTCGCGCTCGATGTGGGTGGCCATGCCGTAGAACGTCTCGGCCCGCAGGAACCAGCCCCACCGGGGGCGCTTGTGCCACCTGAGTTCCAAGTCGCCGGCCAGTGCACTGTGCGTGGCGTGGGTCTCGAACATGAGATTGCGACTTCCGCCTTCGGCATTGAAGTCAGCCGCGACCGCCAGCGCTTCGACGAGCGTGGACTTTCCGCTGCCGTTGTCGCCGACCAGAATCGTGGTCTGGGAGAGCTCGATGTCGGGTAGCGCCCGCACGGCCGCCAATGAGTGCGGATACCCCGACGAGTCGACCTCGGACCGCACCCGAGCGCCCGCCAGGTACGTCATGAGGTCCTGGCAGGGTGCGGAAAAACACATGCCGGCGCCAGAGCGACCATCCATCCGACCACGCTGCGTCGAACTTTCCGGCCGTTCCGATCCAATGAGTGCCCGCAAACCTCTCCTAGCCTGGTCGGCGCCTGGCCGCTCTGGCATCCCCCGGCATTTCTCGGCACCCCGCTAGACAACAGGCTGGTAGTTCGCCAAGACGTCGTTGCCGGACATGATCGATGGCATGAGTCCGAGTTGAGCGGGCACGAGCTGTTCGATGAAGAACGTTGCTGTCACGATTTTCTGCGACAAGAACTCGGCTCGGTCGCCGCTGGCACCGCCAGCGAGTTCGTCTTGAGCAACCGCTGCACCCTTGGCCATCAGGCCGCCGGCGACCACAGTCGACAGCAGTCGCAGGTAGGGCGTAGCGCCCGCCAATGCGGCGTCACCGCGATTGGTGAGTAGCCATGCGCTGGACTCGCGGCATGCCGAGACACCTTCGACGAGTGGCTTGGTCAGCGACGTCAGGTCGCCACCGAGGGCTTCGGCGTAGGCCTGGGTCTGGTCGAGTAGCTCGCCAACCGCAGCGCCGTCGCGAATCGGGAGCTTGCGACCGATCAGGTCGATGGCCTGGATGCCGTTGGTGCCTTCGTAGATGCCGCCGATGCGGATGTCTCGGTAGTGCTGGGCGGCGCCGGTCTCCTCGACGAAGCCCATGCCACCGTGGACTTGCACACCCAGCGAGGTGAGTTCGTTGCCCAGGTCGGTGCACCAGGCTTTGGAGAGTGGTGTGAGCACTTCGGCGAGTTCTTGACCCGCAGCCCGCACCTCGGCGTCGCTGGCGTGCTGGGCTTCGTCCATTGCCTTGGCATTGAGGTAGCACAATGCCCGCATGGCCTCGATATAGGACTTCATGGTGATGAGCATGCGACGCACGTCGGGATGCTCCACGATGGGTGCAGCTTCGCCCTTGGCCAGATCGGGACGCCCGCCCTGGGTGCGGTCGAATGAATACTGCACTGCCTGCTGATAGGAGCGTTCGGCAACAGCCAGGCCCTCGAGCCCGACCGACAGGCGGGCGCTGTTCATCATCGTGAACATGGAGCGCATGCCCGTCTGCTCTTCGCCGATGAGATAGCCCGTGGCGCCTTCAAATGCCATGACCGCAGTGGGGCTGGCGTGGATGCCCAGCTTGTGTTCCAACGACACACACTCGAGTGTGTTGCGTTCGCCGAGCGTGCCGTCCTCGTTGAGCAGAAACTTGGGCACGATGAATACGGAGATGCCCTTGGTGCCCGGGGGAGCGTCGGCGGTGCGGGCGAGCACCAGATGCACGATGTTGTCGGCAACGTCGTGTTCGCCCCAGGTGATGAAGATCTTCTGGCCGGTGATGGCGTAGCTGCCGTCGTCGTTGCGTACGGCCTTGGTGGTGAGCGCACCCACATCGCTGCCGGCCTGGGGCTCGGTCAGGTTCATGGTGCCGGTCCACTCACCGCTGACCATCTTGGGGACCCAGGTGAGCTTCTGCTCCTCGCTGGCATGTTCGGCCAGCAGGTGAACTGCGCCCTGGGTGAGTAACGGGCACAGCGAGAAGGCCATGTTGGCCGACGTCAACATCTCCTGAATAGCCAGGCCGATCACGATGGGGAAGCCACCACCACCGAACTCGGGATCGAAGGAGATGGCACCCCAGCCGGCTTCGACGAGCTTGTTGTAGGCATCGGGGATGCCGTCGGGAGTGGTCACCGATCCGTCGTCGTTCCTGCGGCTGCCCTGGACATCGCCGATGCGATTGGTGGGGGCTACGACCTCGCTGAAGAATCGACCGGCTTCGTCGAGAATGCCGGCAATGTCGGCCATGTCGACATGGCTGAAAGCTTCGTGGTCCTGCAGCTCGCCCACATCGACAACGTGCTGAAGTACAAAGTCCATGTCTTGCACGGGGGCTCGATAGTCACTCATGCGCACAGCTTAGGCAATAACGACGATTATTGGAAGGTTGAACGAGCCCGGTAGGGGAACGAGTGGCCGAATGCACTGCATTATCAGCGCCGGATCACCAGCCCGACGTGCCGGGTTCACCCTTGAAAGGGCCGACGACTTCGTTGGTGATCCAGCCGCCGTAGAACCCTCCAGCCTGGGGACGCACCGCTTCGCCGTCGACCAGACACTCGATTGCGCCCGGGTAGAACGAGGTGTACCCGGCGTACTGCGCGAACTCGGGATACGGCGACGCATAGCGCCAGCCGATCGGCGAGTCGTTCGCCGAAAGCGCCACGTACTCGGCCTGACCCTTCCACTCGCAGTGCGAGCTACCCGGCACTGCGACCAGTACACCCTCGGCGATGGAGGTTGGCGGCACGTAGAACGACGGGGGATGCGAAGTCTCGAGCACGCGGATTGCTTCGGTTGTCGAAGCGATGATCAGGTCGAGGTTGCGAACGACGACCTGTCTGGTATCGGCCACCACCGCCGGCGGACGGGGATAGTCCCAGACCGACTCCTGACCCGGTGCAGGCTCATGGGCAAAGTCGGGGCGCTCGTGGCCCGTGCGAGTCCACTGATCGCGAGCCTTCTGAAGCCAACTCGGGATGGCGGAATGGTTGGGAGAGTTCATGACGTCCTTCGCAGCGCTCTTGGAAATCTACACGCGCAAATGCCCGACCGAGAGACCGGGGGGAGGTCGGCGGCCGGGCATTTGTTTGATGCCACCCGCCCCGGGGGAAAGGGCAGGTGAGTTCTGTTGTGGCCTGGGTGTCAGGCGGCAGTGATACGGCGCACTGCGCCACTTGCGATTTGCTTCTCGAGTCGAGGACAGTGAGCCAGCAGCGACGTGAAGTCGCGAGGCGACAGGGCGTACACGGTGGCGTCGGTGTCGGCGACCACGGTGGCCGTGCGCGGTTCGCCGGTCAGCAGGGCGATCTCGCCGATGACTTCGCCAGCCCTGATGGTGGCGATCTTCTCGCCGTGGCGGATGACCGAGGCAGTTCCCTCGACCATGACCAGCGCCTGCTGGCCCAGCGTGCCCTCGATCGTCAGGTTGGTGCCTGCATCGACCTGAACGGGTGTGCCAAATCGTGACAGTTGCACGAGCTCGTGCTCGTTGAAGTTGGCCTTCAGTGCGTCGATCACTCGCTTGGGCATGAACTTGTGGGGGGTGTTCTTTGACCAGAACATGGTCGGTTTCCTTCGCTAGGCGTACGCTCACGATACGGCCGAGATGCTTCAATATTTAACGAATGTGACACCTGCTACGGTGCCCGATGTCACGGCCGATTCAGGGAATAGTCCCGCTGATTTCGGTCGACGGTTGTAGTGTTCGGCGGTGACTCTCGGCGTATACCTGGCGGTCTTCGTCGTGGTCGCCGTGGCGAGCACCGTGCAGTCGTCGGTGGGGATGGGCCAGGGCCTGATCTCGGCGCCGCTACTGCGTTTGCTCGAACCCGATCTGTTGCCGGGACCCATCGTGCTGGCCGGTCTGCTGACCAGCGCCGTCGTTGCTTTCCGTAACAGTCACTTCGGCGACGTGCGAGAGGTGACGCCGGCGGTATTTGGCCGTGTTGGCGGAGCTGCGGTTGCAGTTGCGCTGCTGGCGGTGTTGTCGGAACGCGGACTCACGATCGCCATCGGCATCATGGTGCTTCTACTGGTTGCCGCCCGGCTCGCCGGTTTGCGGATTGCGCGGCGACCTGGCACGTTGGCGAGCACCGGGTTCGTCTCGGGCATCAGCGGCACGATTGCGGCTCTCGGCGGCGCTCCCATGGGGTTGCTGTACGAACAACATGCGCGAGCCCGGGACTTTCGTGGACCTATGGGCGCCTTTGGGCTGATCGGAGGCGTCATAAGTGTTGGGCTGTTGATCATCGCTGGTCAGATGGACGGACGTGCATGGTCGCTTGGCCTGGCGCTCATCCCGCCGCTCATGATTGGTTGGATCCTGGCCCGCTGGGTCACACCGATTGTCGACCGCGGCCTGCTGAGTCCGCTGGTGCTGATCGTGTCGAGCGCATCAGCGGCGGTGTTGCTAGGGAGCCAGGTGTTCTGATGTCAAATTTCCACGAACATGAGCTCGAGCTGTCGGGCACGGGCATCGAGCTACGCACCGCACATGCGAGCGATCACGATCTCATTCGGCGCACGGTGGCGCTGGCCGCGCATTGGCGAGACCAGCAGGTGCCGCACAAGCTGTCACCAGATGTCGACAAGTACTTTGCCAACTGGGGCCGGACGGGTGATGTCGGCGTGCTGGCGTTCGCGGGTATCGAATTCGTGGGTGGCGCCCATGTGAGACGGTTCGAACGCGCCCACGGCGCCTATGGCTATGTCGAGGATGACATTCCCGAGCTGACGATCGGTGTCGAGGCAGGTTTTCGCCGACGCGGCATCGCCGTGGTCTTGCTGGCTGCGCTCAAAGCCAAGGTCATCGAAGCAGATATGCATGGCATCAGCCTGAGCGTCGAACCCGACAATGGCGCTCGCCACCTGTACGCCAAGATGGGTTTCGACCTGATCGAAGACCGCGGGAACGATCTGCTCATGCTCTGGCGTCGTTAAGCGCAGCTGGCTGGTTACATGCCCAGCGAGTCCTTCAGGAATGCCACCTGCAGCTTGAGCAGGTTTTCGGCGACCGACTCCTGCGGGGTCATATGGCTGACTCCCGAAAGCGGCAACACCTGATGTGGTCGCCCGGCTTCGAGTAGCGCACGCGACAGCTTGAACGTGTGGGCGGACACGACATTGTCGTCGGCCAGACCGTGAATCAACATGAGTGGGCGTTCGAGCTGACCGGCCAGCGGGGTCAGATCGGTGCGTTCGTAGGCGGCGGCATCGGGCCCGGGGTGCCCGAGATAGCGCTCGGTGTAGTGCGTGTCGTAGAGCCGCCAGTCGGTGACCGGCGCACCGGCCACCCCCGCATGAAACACGTCGGGTCGCTTCATCACCGCCAAGGCGGCCAGGTAGCCGCCGAAGCTCCAGCCACGAATGGCGACGCGTGTCAGATCCATCAGCCCTTCGTATTGCCGAGCGAGCTCGTGTAACGCAGCCACCTGATCATCGAGCACCGGATCTGCCATGTTGCCCAGAACTTCTTGCTCGAATCTGGGACCACGGGCGGGAGTGCCCGAGCCGTCGGTCACGATGACCACGAATCCCTGATCGGCGAACCACTGACTGGCTGCGAATGCCGATCTTGCCTTTTGCACTCGCAGCGCATGCGGGCCGCCATAGGGATCGAGCAGGACCGGCAGTAGGCCTCCATCGTGGTTGGCGGGCGTGATCACTGCAGAGTTCAGCGCTCGATCGGTGCTGACGTGAAAGTTCACATCGAAGTCGAGTTCGGGGCGCTCGGCGAACGACTCGATCTCGAACGATGTGCCGCCGTGGAACACGGTGCTGGTGCTGCGGGTGTCGAGCATGGTCGACGACGTGAGGACACGAGTGCCCCCGCTGGCGACGGCACGATGAATACCGGGTGTCACGCTCAGCGCGGTTGTGGCGCTCCCATCGAGCGCGATCTCATGGACATGCAGCTCGGTGGCATCGGTGGTCGCACCCACGATCACATGAGTCTTCGACACCGACACGATCGACCGGATCTGCAATCCTGGCGGCGACACTGCGGCGCCATCGACGTAGAGACGACGGGTGTCCGCTTCGTGGTCATCGGCAACGGTGACGAGTCGATCACCGAACCGACGGGGCGCTCCCGATACGAGCTCGGACCAACCCGGATCGGTGTGACGGTGCAGCTCGCTGACGGCACCGTTGTCGGCGTCGACGGTCACGATGGCGGTGGTCTTCTGGTCCCTCGGCTGCACCGTGAGCGCAATGCCGTTGCGCTTGGTCCATTCAGCTCGGGCCAAATACTCGAACTCGTCGCCCGCCCAGTCGACCTCGACTCGCGTGCCGTCGAGCCCGACGATGAAGAGGTCAACGGTGGCGTTGGTGGTTCCGGCAGCGGGGTAGGGCAGCGACCGCGGGGCGATCGACGCGTCAACAGGTTCGGAGATGTGCCACTGATCGACCTGGCTGGTGTCCACCCGAGCGGTGAGCAAGCGATCGCTGTCCGGACCCCACCAGAAGCCCCGACCGCGACCCATTTCCTCTGCAGCAACGAACTCCGCCGCACCCCAGCTGATCGACGGGTCCGGTTCGGTCTCGCCGACCACGAGACGATCGCCGTCGGGGCCGGTGACACGCAGCTGGCCCGCGTCGTGATAGGCCACCAGCTGTCCGTCGGGGGAGATGCGAGGATCGAACGCGCCACCGACGGTGTCGAGTTCGACCGTTTCACCGGTGTCGATGGCGGTCTTGTAGAGAGCGCCATTGAGAGCGAAGACCACGATGCCGTGATCGGAATGGGTGGTGAAGGTCACGATGCCGCCGCCGGCTTCCCGGGCTCGCTCGCGCCGTGCCTTTTCCGCAGCCGTCAGCTCGACGTCGCCCGGCCCCAGCAGCTCGACCGGGTCCACCAACAGGCGAGGCTCCTGCTCGGGCAAATCGATGACCCACAGCCGATTGACCGGATCGTCACCCGCCGTCGACCGGGCAAAGAGAATGCGCTGCCCATCACGACTCACGCTGAACGTACGAGGCGCCCCCAAGGTAAAGCGTTGAGTGGCTGCATTGCGACGGGGATAGCTCATATCCCGCCAAGTTACTGCGCTCAATTCTTGACGCCCCAGTGGGTCAAGAATTAGACGCGGCGCCATATGGGGCCGTTGGCGGTGTCTTCGACCTCGATGCCGCGGGCGGCGAGTACGTCGCGGATGCGGTCGGACTCGGCGAAGTCCTTGGCGTCACGGGCGGCCTGACGTTGCGCAACGAAGTCGTCGATCTCGGCGTCGTCGTCGCCACCGGTGGCTGCTCCGGTGATCAGCCCCAGCACGCCAGTGAGCTCGTCGATCGTGGCGGCGATTTCCGACGCTGCGACCAAATCATCTTTGTCGACGGCGGTGTGACCGGCGCGAATGAGTTCGAAGATGGTGGCGACCGCTGCGGGGGCGCCGAAATCGTGTTCCATTGCCTGGGTGAATGCTGCGACCTCGGCGTGGCGCAACGGTGCGTCGGCATCGAGGTCGAGCACGCTGGTGCGGCGCTTGAACGCGTCGAGGCGATCCAGAGCCGCGGTGGCGCCTTCCATGGCTTCGTCGCCAAGCTCCATGACCTTGCGGTAGTGGGTCTGCAACATGGCCAGGCGCAAGGCACGCGGGTCCCACATGTCGAGGACGTCGCCGAGCGTCTTGAAGTTGTTCAGCGATTTGGACATCTTCTCACCACCGATGTTCAACATCGCCGAATGGATCCACCCCCGAGCGAAGGGATGCCCGGCTGCTTCGGACTCGGAGCGTTCGTTCTCGTGATGGGGGAACGCCAGGTCGGTACCGCCGCCATGCAGGTCGAAGCCATCGCCCAGGATGTCGAGTGCCATGGCGACACATTCGATATGCCAACCGGGTCGCCCGTCGCCCCACGGTGACGGCCAGGTGGGTTCGCCCGGCTTGGCTGCCTTCCACAGTGCGAAGTCGAGGGGGTCGTTCTTGCGTTCGTCGATCTCGACGCGCTGCCCGGCCCCTTCTCGTAAGTCCTCGGCCGAACGATGCACGAGCTTGCCGTAGCCGTCCTCGAAGCTGGCGACGTCGAAGTAGACACCTTGACCATCGATCACATACGCGTGATCACGGTCGATCAGTTGCTGGATGACGTCGAGCATCTCGTCGACGTACTCGGTGGCGTGCGGGCGATGTTCGGGGTGCTGAATGTTCAGCCGGTCCATCTGATCGATGTAGGCCTTGGTATAGGTCTCGGCGATGGCCGTTTCTGTCGTGTCCTCTGCGGCGGCGCGCTGGATGATCTTGTCGTCGATGTCGGTGATGTTGGCGACCATCGTGACTTCGAACCCACGCCAACGAAGAAAGCGTGCGATTACGTCGTAGGTCAGCGCGGTGCGAGCATGGCCGAGATGGGGCACGTCGTACACGGTCGGTCCACAGGCATAGATCGACACCTTGCCCGGTTCGCGTGGAACGAACTCGACCATTTCATTCGTAAGGGTGTCGAAGTACTGCATGGCCAGAAAGGTTAGATGCCGCGCACCATCGCCAGGCGATCATTTCGCCGATGTGACCGAGCCATCGAGGTGGCACGACAAGCTCGAGTAACACCGCCAGGGTCGAGCACCGTGCCCCACTATCGTCTCTGGCTTGTCCTCACCAGCACAGAACCGGTTCAACCGGCTGTACGACGAGTTGTGGTCCGACTTGCGCGGCTATCTCCGGCGTCGGTGCACCACTGATGCTGACGCGGATGATCTCTTGGCAGAGACCTTCACAATCGTCTGGCGGCGTATCGCCGACGTGCCCGCTGGTCACGATTCCCGGCCATGGATTTTCGGCATCGCCCGCAACCTGATTCGTGAGTATTACCGGGGCAGAGATCGCCGCCGACAGATCACCGACCGTCTGCTGTCGGAGCTGGTGACCCGCCCGGCGGCAGAATCGGGACCTCGCAAAGAGCTGGACGATCTGGCCGTGACGATTCAAGCGTTGGGCCTGCTGAACGAGGCCGACCGCGAGCTCATTCAGCTCGTTGCCTGGGAGGGACTCAGCCATGCTGATTGCGGCGTGATCCTGCAGTGTTCCACCAACGCCGTGGGCATCCGGCTTCATCGAGCACGAGCTCGACTACAGGAGAAGATTGGCGAAATGACGGGGGAGTCGACGTGAGAGGGACCGACGAATTGAGCCAGTTCGAAGAAAATCCGGAAAAAGGTGAAAGGTTGATCCCGCTGCGCCCATGTGTGGGGTGTATCCGGTGTTCGACACAGGGAGGTGCACGATGAAAGAGCAGGATCCACTCGATCTGCTGGCACAGCACCGCCCCTTCGACGAACTCCGCGATGAAACATCAGACGACGCCAAAGCAGCGATGCTTGAGGAGATAACGATGAGAATCGCAACCGCACCAACCAGCACCAACCCCGCCGAGAACCGTGAGAACGGTGAAATCGGCGTAAACGGTGATCAGACGCCCTTCGATGGTGACGCCGTCGACCTGGCTACCGGTCAGCCGAAGCCATCACGTCAGGCCAAAGGCCGCTTCCGCCCGATGAGCACGATGCCGCAGACCGAGCGGGAACGGCGACACGATCGGCGCTCTCGGAACCGTCGGTGGGGCGCCGTTGGTCTCGTCCTGACCTTGATTTTCACCATCGCCGCCATCGTCCTTCCCAACCCGAACACCGATGCGGCATACGCGGCCCAGACGTTGAGCGAGACGGTTATGGCTACTTCGGGTCAGGTCGAAGCGGTCCAAACCCATAATGTCGACGGTCAGGAGCCGATCGTGTCCAACACTTCGTTCACTTTCGACGGAGCCGACGCCATGCTGGTAACCGAGAACGGTGACGTGGGCTCGGATCGAGACGCTGTGATCGCAAACGGCATTGGGTATCTCACCTTGGTCGGTGGCGTATACGACGGTCGTTTCGTGGCATCGGAGATCTTTGACCGAGAGCGGGTCCTCGGATCCTACGCCGGCAATCTCGGCACGCTGGACTCGCTCGGCGTGCTGTTCGAAATCGGCGAAGACGTAAGCCGTTCCACCCTGGCCGACGGTACCGAGATGGTGACAATGAACATCCGGGTCGACGCCGCTCCCGGGCAAGAGTTCGACTACTTCGACGCCTTCAGGGACCTGCCCGCAGGGATCAGCGTCGCTCCCGAGGGAAACTTTGATCTGAGCTTCAGCATCATGATCAGAGGTGAGCTGATCGACGTGGTGAGCTACACCGCAGCGGGCACCCGCTTTGCGCCCGAGCTCGGCAGAGATGTGGAATTCACCACGACGGGAACCGTCCAGTTCGTAGGCATCAACCAGCCTCAACAGATCGTCGCTCCGAGCAACACCGCCGAGGCGCCCGAGTTCGACGAATGGGTGTTGCTCAGCGATCCTGCGCGAACTGCCTATGGCAACTTCTTCCTTGCCGACACCCAGTTTGCTGGACTCTGCCAGGACTTCGACCGCACCTGGACCGACCTGCTGCGTCCACTTTCGCCCGAGGGAAAGCAGAACTTCGAGGGGCTCAGCAGCTGCTTCCGCGAAGCTGGGGAACGAGCCATTGCATCCAGCATTGGGGCGATGCTCGAAAGCACCGGCTGAGAGCCGCCCGGTGGACCTAAGCGCGTAGTTGTCGTCGTGATGGAACCAGGTTGTCTGGTTCCATCACGACGTCGATGACTAACCTGGCCGTACCGGCCCTTCAAGGACTCCCATGACCACCGAAGCTTGGTTCACCGACCACCCGCCGAGCGAGCGGTGGCCTCATTACACCCGCGCCAATGCGGGCGAGGTGCTTCCGACACCGGCGAGCCCGCTTGGTCAGACCTTTGCGTTCGACAATGGCATTCTGGTGGGATTCCAACAAGGGTCGGTGCGTACCGGTTTCTATGAGTTGAGTGAATACCGAGATGGCCCGCCCGAGATGTGCGGCTTCTTCGGCGGCTACTTCTACATCAACCTGGCCAACGTTCGTATGCAGGCGGTGCGCAACCCGGCGGTCACGGTCGATCAGCTCGACATGGCCTTCTTCGGCGACCATCCCGACGTGCCGCCGTATACGCCGCATCCCGACGACGAGAAACCTCACCTGCAACCCATTGCCGACGCCCACATGGAGTTCGTGTTGAGTGCGAACGAGTGGCCGCAGCTCATGACCGACAGGCAAGCAGTGGCCGACTTGCGGGCGCATCGCCCAGACCTCGCCGAGCTGTCCGATCAGGAACTGGTCGACAGGGCGATGAGCATCTTGCCCACGATGGTCGAGCTTGGTAACCGCCACCTGATCGCATCGAGCTCTTCGGGAATTGCACCCGGCATGCTCGCGGCGGTGGCCGAAGCGGTCGGCGACTCGACGATTCCCATGCGATTGCTCGCTGGTCTGGGCGACGTCGACTCGGCGGCGCCGTCGTATGCGATCTGGGATATGTCTCGCCATATCAAGGCCTCGGCGGCGCTGACCGAGGCGTTCGATGCTGGCATCGACGGCCTGATCGGTCGACTCGCGGCTTCGGACTCCAGCGATTGCGCCGATTTCTTGGCGCAGTTCGTTGGCTTTCTGGCCGAGTTCGGTTCTCGTGGCCCCAATGAATGGGAACTCAGCGCCGAGACATGGGAGACCGACCCCACGATCGCCCTGGTCGCGATCGAACGAGTGCGCTTTCAAACCAATAGTGAGGGACCGCGCCAGCGGGCCGCCACGTTGGCCTCCGAGCGAGAAGCGCTGGTTGCCGAGGTGCGCGAGAAGCTGGTGGAACTCGGCGACGACACGCTGTCCGGCATGTACGAAGGCGCTTTGGTGGGCGGCAACATGATGGTGTTCCGCGAGCGCGGCAAGACCAACGTGATCAAGGCGCTACACGAAGCTCGCATGACCTTCCGCGAACTCGGTCACCGCCACGAAAGCGCTGGCACGCTCCAAGATGCCAGCCACATATTCATGCTCACCGTCGACGAGATGCAGTCGTTCATCGATGCTCCGGGCGAATGGACTGAAAAGCTGGCCGAACGCCAGGCGGGCTGGAAAGTGCTGTGGGAGCTCGAGCCACCGTTCTTCATCAAAGACGGCCACGTGCCGCCGATAAGCACCTGGTCCCGCAAGGGCGAGTCGACTGCCGTAACGGCTGCTGTAGGAGAGGTGATTGCGGGCGTGCCCGGGTCACCCGGCGTGATCGAAGGAATTGCCAGGATTGTGAACGACCCCACCGATCCCGGTGACCTCGGCCCCGGCGACATCATGGTGGCGCCGTTGACCGACCCGGCCTGGACGCCATTGTTCATGGCGGCAGAGGGTGTGGTGGTCAACGTGGGTGGTCAGATCAGTCACGCCATCATCGTGAGTCGTGAGCTGGGTCTGCCATGCGTGGTGTCGGCGACCGACGCCACCGAGCGCATCCCCGACGGTGCCACCATTCGAGTCGATGGCAGCTCGGGCGAAGTCACCATCATCGCGCTGCCGTAGCAACACCGCTGGCGAACTTCGCAGCAAGTTCTAGGCGTTGGTCAACGCAGCCGCGTCCGGCCGGGGGCGCATCGGCGCACCTTAGCGATATGCAGCCGGCCGGCACTAGGTTTGAAGGCGTGAGCGTTGACTATGACTTCGATCTTGGGTCACACACCAGGACTATCTCCACCGAGTCGGCCGAGGCCCAGATCTGGTTCGACCGTGCGCTGAACTGGTCCTACGCTTTTTCGCGAGAAGAAGCCCACCGTTGCTTCGAGAAGGTCGTGGAGCTCGATCCCACCTGTGCCATTGGTTACTGGGGTATGGCGTACTCGATGGGCCCGTATTACAACGGGCCTTGGGATCGCATGCCGGTCGCGCAGCGCATCCATGTGAACGAGCAGGTCTACGGCTTCATCACCGCAGCGCAAGAACATGTCGGCGGCGCATCTGCGGCAGAACAGGCGTTGATCGATGCCTATGCCGTCCGTTGCCCGCAGCCGGCCAACGACAGCCTGGATGTCTACTCTCAGTGGGACGACGACTACGCCGCCGCCATGGTCCAAGTCGCCGAGCAGTTCATCGACGACGACGACGTCGTGGCCCTGGCGATCGATGCACTCATGTGTCGCACGCCGTGGCAGCTGTGGGATCTACAAGCTCGCACTCCGGCGATTGGTGCATCGACCGTCGAGGCGCTCGAGCTACTCGACATGGCACTGGCTCGCGCTGCGGTCGAAGAACGCTCGCCGCATCCGGGGCTGTTGCACTTCAAGATCCACATCATGGAGATGTCGCCTATTCCCGAAGCCGGTTTGCCCGAGGCCGACGTGTTGCGAACCCTCATTCCCGACGCCGCCCACCTGATCCACATGCCGTCGCACCTGTACGTGTTGTGTGGGCAATTTCAGGATTCGCTCGATGCCAACATCGAAGCCGTTGTTGCCGACGAGAAATACATGCGAGCCAACCCACAAGTCGGTATCTACTCGATCTACATGCTGCACAACATCCATTTCCAGATGTACTCAGCCATGTTCCTGGGTCAATATGAACCGGCCTTGCGCGCCGGCAACCAGATCTGGGAAACCGTCACCCCCGAGGTCCTGCAACACGAGAACGAGTTCCTGGTGAACTATCTCGAAGCGTTCTACGGCATGAAGGTGCACGTCTACATTCGCTTCGGCAAATGGCAAGAGATCATCGACGAACCCATGCCGGAAGACCCCGAGTTGTTCTGTGTGACCACGGCACTCTGGCACTACGCCAAAGGTGTGGCCCATGCCGCCACGGGCGATATCGAGAACGCCGCAGCGCAGCAGGCACTCTTCGCCGACGCATTCGAGCGCGTGCCCGAAGAGCGCAAAGTCTTCAACAACGAGAGCCGCGACATGCTCAAAGTGGGCGAAGCAATGCTGGCTGGCGAACTCGAGTATCGACGGGGCAACTTCGCTATTGCTTTCACCCATCTGCGCGACTGCGTGAAGCTGTATGACCAACTCAACTACAGCGAGCCCTGGGTGTGGATGCAGCCGCCCCGCCATGCCCTGGGTGCGTTGTTGGTCGAGCAAGGCCATGTCGCCGAAGCGGCTGCGGTATACCGCGCCGACCTGGGTCTCGATGACACGCTGGTTCGTCCATCGCAGCACCCGGGCAATGTCTGGGCGCTGCACGGCTACCACGAGTGTTTGCAGAAGCTCGGTCGCCACGACGAAGCCGTCGAGATCGCCGAACAACTCGCCACCGCAGAGGCAGTCGCCGATGTCGACGTCAGCTCATCCTGCTTCTGCCGGCTCGAAGAATGAACTGTTTGCGCGAGGGATGAGCCAAACGCGCACTACCCCTAACCGTCGGCTCGGGGGCGTTCGTGGGCGGGGTCGAACATGGGCTCGGCGCGGACGATGGCGTGGCTGCGCTCGCCGATGATCTCGATGGCCAACTCGGTTCCGAGGTCGGCAAACTGGGGCTGCACGTAGCCCATGGCGATGTTGGTGCCCATGTGGTGGCCGTAGGCGCCGCTGGTGACCACGCCGATGAGTTCGGAGCCCGAGTAGATCGGGTCGCCGGTGTGGGCCGCAGCGGTCTGGTTGTCGACTTCCATCGAGACGAACTGGCGGCGACGACCGGCTTCTTCCTGAGCAGCCACGGCGTCGCGGCCGCGAAATTCCTTGTCCATGTTCACGAACCGGCCGAGGCCGGCCTCGAGCACGGTGAACTCGGTGTGCAGATCGGTCTTCCACGCCCGGTAGTTCTTCTCGAGTCGCATCGACTCGGTCGCCAGAAGTCCGAAGTCGACGATGTCGAGTTCGGCTCCGGCCCGATGGATGGCCTGGTAGACCGGTATCGACGCTTCCATCGGCATGTGCAATTCCCACCCGAGTTCGCCGGTGAAGTTCAGGCGCAGAGCAACGATGTCGAAGCCCTCGATCTGGATGTTTCGGGTGGAGAGCCAGGGAAACGACTTGTTGTCGAGTGGGGCATCGGTGATGGCCGCCAGCACCTTGCGTGAGTTGGGACCGGCGATCATCAGCGCGTTGTGATCGTGAGTCAGGTTGGTGATCGTGACGCCGGCTGGTGGGTTGGCGTCGGTCAACACGTCGAGGTCGTGCCACTCGGCGGCGGCGGCGCTCAATAGCCAGAAGCTGTCTTCGGTGAGTCGGGTCATGGTGAACTCGGACAGGAAGCGTCCCTGCTCGTCGCTGACATAAGAGAGCGAGGTGCGGCCGACGTTCGGGATGCGACCTGATGTCAGGCCGTCGAACCACTCGATCGCGCCTGGACCCTCGACCAAGAATCGGGTGAAGCCGCTGATCTCGGCCACGCCCACGTTGGACCGCACGGCTTCGACCTCTCGCCCGAGCTGATCGTGAAAGGTCGAGAATCGAAACGCAGGCACATGCTCGAAATCGTTCTCGGCCGGGTGGAAGTACAGGCTGCGCTCCCAGCCGTTGATGGCGCCGAATTCGGCGCCCTTGCCGGCCAGGACGCTGGTGAGTGGTGTGGTTTTTGCGTTGCGTCCTGCGGGGCGATGTTCATCGGGATGATCGAATACGAACTCTCGTTGGTACTCCTCGACGGCCTTCTTCGAGGCGTATTGCTCGCCGGCGTATTGGGTGAAACGTCGCGGGTCGAGCACCCAGGTGTCCCACTCGGACTCACCGTCGACGATGATCTCGGCCAGGACCTTGCCCAAGCCGCCACCTTCGCCGACACCGGCGCGTAGACCCAACATGCAGTAGGCGTTGCGCTTGCCGGGGAGCCGGCCAACCAGCGGAGCGCCGTCGCCGGAGTAGGTGATCGGACCGTTCACGACGGACGATATTCCTGCAGTCTGTAACACCGGCACGCGATTGAAGACGCGCATCATGTTGTCTTCGAGTCGATCGAGGTCCGGCGGTTCGAGCTTGTTGGCGAAGTCGACGGGAATGTTCTCGCGCCCCCAGGTTTTGCAGCCCTGCTCGTAGATGCCCACCAGCAGGCCATGGTGTTCCTGGCGACTGTAGAAGTCGTCGCCCGGGTCGCGAAGCAGCGGAACCCGGCGACCGAGTTCGGCGAGCTCGGGCAGTTCTTCGGTCAGGAAGTACTGATGCTCCATCGACGACACCGCGTGATCGAGGCCGTAGAAGTTGCCGACCTGGTGCACCCGATAGCCGGCAGCGTTGACGATGCTCTCGCATTCGATGTCGCCCTGGTTGGTGTGAACGATCCAGCCGTCGTCGGTTTCAGTGAGCCCGGTGCAGTCGGTGAAGCGGAAGGCCTGACCGCCGTTCTTGCGACCAGCATGTACGAGTCCGACGGTCAGGCCGGTCGGGTCGATGTCACCATCGACGGGATCCCACAGGCCACAGGTCAATCCGGTGACGTCGAGCAGGGGATGGGCTTCGGCCATCTCCGACGGTGACATCACGGCGAAGTCGACGCCCATTCCCTTAGCCATGCCGACGAAGTGGTTGTAGCCGTCGAGATCCTGCTGGTCATAGCCCAGGCGTATGCCACCATCGTGGCTGCGATAGGTGATTGGTCGGTCTGTGTCAGCGGCGAGTTTGCTGTAGAGCTCGCACGAGTACTTCTTCAGGCCGACCATGGTCTGCACGGTGCCGAACTGGGTGACCTGACCAGCAGAGTGCCAGGTGGTGCCAGACGCCCACTCGTCTCGTTCGATCAGCACCACATCTTCCCAGCCATGTTCGGTCAGATGGAAGAAGGTGCTGGCACCGCCGACACCACCGCCGATGACTACGACTCGGGCGCGAGTGGGGAAGTTCTCGTATGTAGTTGTGCTCACCTTGACATACTTCTCTTCCGAAGACTTGGGCACAAGGCCCAAAGTTGCACGCCACACATAACGCAGGGTTATGGGTCGGTGCCCTGACTAGAGTTCGGCCATGCGCCAACTCATTCATCGCGTTCCGCAACTGCATCGTCTCGCCGTGTTCGATGCGGTGGCCTCGGCCGGTGACTTCACCTCGGCGGCGCGTGAACTACAGATCAGCCAACCAGCAGTTTCTCGTCACATGTCGGCGCTGGCCCGCGAGCTCGACGTCGAGCTCTTCGAACGATCCGGACGTTCGTTCGTGCTGACCAACGAGGGCCGAAGCCTGGCAGCAGCGGTCGATGCGGCGTTTCTCTCGCTCGAGAAGACGATCACCGAGTTCGACCATCAAGCCGATGCCTTCGTCTTCGCCGTACAGCCAGCCATGGCGACCTCGTGGGTGGTCCCGCTGCTCGACCATCTCGAGTCGGCGGCGAATGCAGAGATCCGGCTACGCATTTTCGAGCGCAGCGCCGAACTCGATACCAGCGAGTGGGACATGGCGATCGTTCCGGGCGAGGGCAGGTGGGCCGGATGGGAGTCGACCATGCTGTTTCGTGAGGCAGTTCGGCCATTCGCGGCGCCCAGCCTGGCGGCCGAACTGGGCCTTGGTCCGGACACAGAGTTGGCCGAGTTGGCCAGCATGAACCTGTTGCACATCGACGACGTCGGGCGACCCAACATGACCTGGAAAGAATGGTTTGCCGAGGCGGGTGAACCACTCACGCCCGCCAAGCCGCGACTCGTCTACAACTCGTACCCCACCGTTATTCAAGAGGCACTCGCCGGCAATGGGATCGTGCTCGGGTGGCAGCACCTGCTGAGCGACCTGGTCGAACGCGGTCTACTCGAGCCGGTCGGCCCGGTCGTGCAGCGCAGCCACGGCGGGCACCATGTGTGTTGGCGACTCGGACGCGTCGACGAGCGCCATAAGGCGATCTTGCAGCGACTGCAAACCGAGATCCTGGGATCCTCTGCATCCTTTGCTGAGGACTAGCTCTGCATCTCGACTCGAGAAAATGCCACCCGTAGCACCAACGCACCTCGGAAAGCCTTGGGGGTGTTAGGTGCTGACGACGCGTTCGTCCCTTCGCTGGATCACCACCGTGGCTGGGCGGGGGCGAGCCGCGCTCGCACCATCGGGCCAGGTCGAGGTTTGCGTCGCGTTGTCCGGTCCCGAGGTGTCGCCACCGAAGCCACCGTGTCCCGGGTGTTGGATGTGGGTGTTGGATGTTGACCAACATGGTTTGGTAGTCCGGGGTCATGGTCACGCCAGTGACCTCGCATTGGACCGGCCCGACCATAAAGCGCTTGATCTCGCGAGTTGCCGGGTCGGCCATGAGCATCTGATTGTTCGAGCCGCCGGGGCTGGTCGCCATCGGTGTGAATCCACGGCGAATCTATACCAATGGTGCTGGGCGCAGCCAAGATGGCCCAGAATCCTGTGGCCTATGTGCCTGCGGGCTGCTGATGAGGCCCTGAGGCTTCTTTATGTCATCAAATTGGGGGAATTGCTGGACAGCTACAGTTCGGTGCACGAGACTTCGGATCCAGATAGGGGGCTTGCGGCTGCCAATCCCGCGTCCCCGGAATTGGATAACCGTGACACGTTTTTTCCGCCGTACCTCGCGCAACCGGACACCGAAGGCCACCATCGCTGCGGTTTTGGTGGTGATGCTGTTGCTGCCGCTGATACCCGCCAGCTCGGCCCAGGGCGACCCGCCGGTGCCATCCACGACTGCGCAGCAACAAGCAGCAGACAAATTGCTCGAGCAACTTAACAACATCGACGGTGCCGTCGATCCGTCGCAGATAACGATCGATCCCGCGCTCGGGCCGCCACCGTGGATCTCCTTTGTGCCCGGCCGCGACGAGTCCACCATCGAGGCGTGGGCCGAGTTCGCCAGCCGGCTCGTCGATCCCAAGGTTGCTGGCGCGGGTGTCGGGCCACAAGCCCGAGCGCTGCTGCCGACCTCGGTGGACATTGAGGGGGTGAACGAGACCGGACTGAACGACACGATCGGCACCGGGCAGTTCGTCGGTGGATTCGGAACCGGACCAGGAGAATCCGACATCGCTCGAATTGCGGGCGCGCTCGGCAGCCCGTTGCCACCCCCACCGGAACCCGATTGCCCTTCGGTCGAAGAGGACGGTTCCATTCCCGACGCGAACGACACCCTGGTTGCCTTTCCCGACGTGCAGGTCGTGCTGTGTGGTGGCGTGATCGGCGACGGCGAGTTCGGCGACTCGACCGGTGATGTCGACTTCTTCAGTCTCAATGGGGCTCCGGCAGGTAGCCTGCTTTCGGTAGATGCCGGGTCGTTCGACCCGACTGCGGAGTTCGCTGTCACCACGGCGATCTACACCGCCGACGGCACATTGCTGGGTGCCCTGACCGATACCGACAGCGGCCCTGAATCGGTTCTCAGCGTGATTGCACCAGCTGACGGTCTGTACTACGTGGCGGTGGCAGGTGCCGATGGCTTGCTGGCAGATCCGTTCGACCCATCGAGTGGACCCGGTACGAGCTACCTTGGCGATTACCTGATCTTCACCGGTGTTCTCCCACCGCCGCCAGCGCCATGTCTTTCCATCGAGCCCGACAGCTCGATCACCGAGGCCAACGTGTTGCCATTCGGACCGGGTGAGGTGCAGCCGTGTTTCGGTTTGATCGGTGATGGTGATTTCGGCGACTCGACCGGCGATTTCGACTTCTTTGCCTTGACCGTCGAGGCGGACAGCGCGGTCATTGTCGACATCTTCGCTCCGCCGGGCTTGCCGAGCACACCAACCACGATCGGGCTGTACAACAGCGATGGAGTCCTGTTGGCGGAGCGAAGTGACGACGGTGTCGATCCAGGGGACTTTCTGGAGTACCCAGTCGAAAGTGCGGGCACCTACTACGCACTCGTCTCCTCGCCGGGTGTGCTCCCGAGTGATCCCTTCGATCCGTCCAGTGGCACCGTGGCTGGGCCGCCGGTGAGCTACGAGGTCTTCGTTCTCTCTATTCGGCCAGAGCTGGGGCCCGTGCCGGTGCAGCCGACCCCGACCCCGATCCCCGCACCACCGGGTGACCCCGTTCCCGCACCACCGGGTGACCCCGTTCCCGCACCACCGGGTGACCCGATTCCGACGCCGACGGCCGTTCCAGCGCCGCCGGGTGAGCCGATTCCGGTGCCGCCTGACGGTCCTGCTCCTCCGGGTGACCCGATTCCGGTGCCGCCTGACGGTCCTGCTCCTCCGGGTGAGCCGATTCCGGTGCCGCCTGACGGTCCTGCTCCTCCGGGTGAGCCGATTCCGGTGCCGCCTGACGGTCCTGGTTTCGCCGGTATCCCGAGCGAGGAGATCGTCGAGACCATCCGCACGTCGCGCGCCGATTGGAATGCCCAGGTGCAATCCCTTGTTCCAGCGCCGTTCAACGAACTCGACGGACCGTGTGAATCGATCGAAGACGACGGCTCGATCAGCGTTGCCCAAGAGGTGAACGTCGCAGCCGACAGCTCGGTTGAATGCTTCGGCGAGATCGGCGATGGGCCCTTTGGCAAGACCTCTGGTGACTTCGACATGTATGCGGTGTTCGTCGCGGCCGGCGAAGCGCTCGTCGTTGCCACCTCGAGCCCACCCGGCACACTCGACTCCTATCTGACCGTGTACGACGTCAACGGCACAATCGTCGCTGCGAACGACGACCTCGACGGTCAGAACGCCAGTCTCGAATTCGAAGCGCCCGTCGACGATGTGTATTACGTCGAGGTCAGTTCGTACAACTCGACGCTGCTCGACCCGTTCGACTCCTCATCTGGCAGCGGAGCGAACACGCTGGGTCCCTACGTCATGCTCCTGGAGCGCACCCAGCCGACAATCAGCGATGTCGACGTGTTCTTGGTTGACCTCGACGTGGGTGATGCCCTCAGCGTGGGCCTGCAACTCCAAGGTGGAGTCGCTATTGTCAAGCCGAATGGAGCCTTGGCACAACAATCCTTCGGGTCGCCCGCCTTCATCTACCCAATAGGCAGCCCGCTGCGGCACCTGGGCAACGTCGGTGCCGACTACATCGTCGAAAGTGCCGGTATTCATGCCATTGTGATCGGCGCTGGAACAGGACGGTACGAGGGCGAACTACGCGTCCGCCAGGCAGGTCTCGCCGACCAGCCCGGCGATGACGCCCAGATCCTCTTTCTGGACTTCGACGGCGGCCAGTTCAACCAGGCAATCTTCGACCCATTTTTGCCAGACAACGCCGGGCCGGTCCGAACACTGTCGCCAATGGCATCTTTCCTCGATCGGTGGGACCTCGAACCTGGCGACGAAAGTGCGGTCATCGATGCCGTCATAGCGTCGGTACACGAGAACCTGTTGCACGACCTGCAACAGGTCGGCGGCAACGGCAACCGGGACGCGACCGGTCACGGTGGCGAGCTCGACATCCAGATCCTGAACAGTCGAGACCATGCCGACCCCTGGGGCCAGCCGAACGTGAGCCGCATCATCATTGGCGGCACAGTCGAAGAGGCGGGTATTCTCACCATTGGCATTGCGCAGTCCATCGATCCGGGCAACTTCGACACGACCGAAACGGCGATCGTGTTGCTCGATTTCCTCAGCGATCCAGCGGGCCTGGGCACACCATCGCTGAACAACTTCGGCTGGGTGCCTCCGTTCACCAAGATCGACCTGATCGGTCAAGGCGTCGGCGTCATCGCTGCTCACGAAGCAGGACACTTCATCGGAAACTGGCACACAGCGTCCTTCAACGGGGTCCCCAGCGTGATGGACGAAGGTGGTGACCTCGCAACCACGGTCGGCGTCGGTCCCGACCAGATACTGGGTACCGCCGACGACTTCGACACCGACTTCGTGACCGACGAGTACTCGTTCTTCGAGGGATTCTTCGGCGACGAGAACACCACCGTGCGCAGCGCCCAGGCGCTCAGCACCGGGCAGGCCAACGTTCCGATCGAGGTCGATGATCCGCCAGCGCCAGGCATCTACAACCTGCAGAACGTCGGCAACAGTCGGGTGCTCGACGCCGATTCGAACGGAGCCGTCGACAGCTCTGTGACGCCGCGCAGTGACGATCGCTGGGAACTGATCCCGCTCTTCGGTGACGTGTACAACCTGCGCAATGTGGACTACGGCACGTATCTCGATGGCGATGCGAACGGAACCGTCGACCAGTCGGTGAGTCCGTCGAGCGATGACCAATGGCGCCTCGAGTCGGCCGGAAACGAGAGTTTCTACCTGTTCAATGTCGACCGGGGCCGCTATCTGTCGGCGACCGGTGGGGCCGAGGGTTACGACGTGAACCTGTCGAGCACCAAGACCGACGCAGAGCGTTGGGTGTTCAATCTGCTCGACGACGAACCGAATGATCCCGGCGCCTACATCGGTTACGAAATTGCGCTGAACAGCGTGAGTACCGGCCGCTGGCTCGACACCGATGGAGACACCAACGTGGATCAGTCGGTCTATCGGGGTGACGACGATGTCTGGTCCGTACGAGCTGCCGACAACGGCAACGTGTACCTGGTGAACGCGGTGACCAACCGCTACCTCGATGCTGACTCCGACATCAACATCGATACGTCGAGCAGCCCGAATCGCGACGACGAGTGGCAGCTCACCGTTAACGACGACGGCAGTATCACCCTGCGCAACATCGTGTACCGAGGCTATCTACACGCCGAAGGTGAGGCCGAGGGCTTCAACGTCACGCGCCGACCAACAACCAGCGATGCAACCAGCTGGTCGGTGCGAGTGATCACCAGCCCCAACGCGTAGCAAAACTGCACTGTCGAATTGTCCATGCGCCTGGCGCATGGACAATTCGGCTAGTGATCCATCTCGATCATGGCGTCGAGCCCGATGGGTTCTGCGCGTGTGGGCACGGACTGCGCGAGTTCGCTGATCAACTGTCGCGTGCCACCGACATAGAGGGACCAGATATCCACGTCCGTCGCAACGAACCATCGCTGGTCGTCGGGCCAGAAGAGGTCGGGATTACACCAGCTGTCGCTGCCCGGGTGGCGCACATTCGCCACGGCCGTGACCGAACCCTCGATTAGATAATGGGTGCGGTTGGGGAGGTCGAAGCTTGGCCACCGCGCCAGCTCCGTTCGGATCGCTGCAGCTCGGCGATGTCCCTCGCTGCGCACTCGCGCCCGCTCCTGTTCACGCGCCAGGCGTTCGGACGCATCGATTGGTTCCTGCTTCCACGCCACAGAACGCACGATCGAATCGAAGCCGTGGCCTTCCCAAATTGCGTAGAACGCATGCTGCGGGCTCGAGGTGTGTTCTGCGCCGATGGAGGCGACTACCTCGAACAGCTGACGGTATGTCGACCACCAGTCACCATCGATGGGCTCCGGGTCCGCATCCGGGGCGAAGATCCGGAGGTAGGACTCGTACTGGTTGGGTACCAGTCCGCCGACGGTTCCCCCTGCCCCGGCGAGTAACGGCTCGATCCAGTCGGTAGACGCGGCGACCGTGGTTGCCGGGTGAAGTTCGCGACCGAAGAGCATCGTGCTCATCCTGGCACGGCACGATGGTCGACTAGCGGCGCAAGACCCGAGTACCGCTGAGTCGGTCCATCACGGTGCGGCGCTCTGGGTCGGAGTTGAGCAAGATCAGGGAGATGAATCCCAGAATCGTCGTGCCGACGACGACCACGGCAATTTCGCCCGCGTCGACCGAGATAAGGCCGGCAATCGGCAAGAGCTTGTTAGGACTTCGCAGCGCCGCAATCTTGGTGCTGGGAGCATCGCCGGTCGCGGCCTCGACTATCGGCAGCTTGGCCAACATCTTGCCCGGCGTGGCGCTGCGGGTTTTGATCCAAACTGTGCTCCACGCAAATGTCACCACACCCCACAGCAGCTATTGATGCTGTTAGCGCTCGGTCTGCTACTCCTCGTCGGCGTCGGCGACGCTGGGTCGAGCGGGTCGGATGTCGAGTGCGGTCATGCGTCGATGCTGGCACGCCGGGGTAATGCTGTTAGCGCTCGGTCTGCTACTCCTTGAGCAGTCGCCTTCACGAATCGAGTAGACCATGGCCTCTCCTACACCCGCTGAATCGATCACGGACCTCATAGATCTGAGTGGAAGACGGGCGCTTGTCACCGGTGGGGGCAAGGGCATCGGTGCCGCCATCGCGAGCCGGTTGGTCGAGGCGGGAGCGCAGGTGACCATTGCCGATCTCGATCCCGACGCCGCCGAGTTCGCTGGTTGGCTCGGTGCAACGTTCGTGCAGTGTGACATCACCGACGCCGACCAACTTCGCAATGCCGTCGAGGTGGCTGCCGGTGATGGCGTGCTCCACATCTTGGTGAACAACGCCGGCATCTTTCCCACGACCGGACCGCTCGCAGGTGCAACCGACGATTTCGTGCACCGCATGCTCGACGTGAACGTGCGTGCTCAGTTCAGCGCGACTCGCGAAGCTGCAGGCCGTATGACCAACGGCGGTGCCATTGTCAATATGGCTTCGATCGCCGCGCTGGGTGGCGGCGCCAACATCTCGGCCTATTCGGCATCGAAGGCCGCAGTCATCGCCATGACGCACGCGCACGCCAACGAGCTGGGTCCCAAGGGCATACGGGTCAATGCAATCGCTCCCGGAATCATCGACACCCCCGGCGTACAGGAGCAGTTGGAACCGCTGCGTGCAGGAGGGGTCGACATCGACGCCCGCATCGCCGCCAACCCCGTCGGCATTGCCGGGCAACCCGACCACATTGCCCGTGGCGTGGTGTTCCTGGTATCGGATCTCGCCGCCTTCGTGAGCGGCCATGTGCTCGTGATCGACGGAGGCGCCACCGCATAATCGGAAGCACATGAGCGTGGCGGTGAGGCTGAGGGTCGGACGCGAGCGGGTTCAGTCGAGGTGGGTATCGAGGAACTCGCCGATCGTGGCGACGGCCTCTTGCAGATGGGCTTTGCCGTTGGGTCCGGTGTAGTAGTGGGTGGCACCCTGCACCAGATGCAGGCGTTTGCGGTCGTGGGCGACCGACTCGAACAACCGGGTGGTGTGGCTGGGGGTGCAGGCATCGTCGGCAGTGTTGCCGATGACCAACACCGGAACGCTGATCTTTGCTCCCGCGGCAATGGCATCGCAACGAGCGTCGTCGATGCTCCATTGGCTGAGCCAGCTTCGCAGGCTGCAAAAGCGAGCCAGCCCAACGGGACCGTCGTTGACGATCTCGGGATCACCGAGATAACAGACACCGGGCTCGCGATCGCTCGGCTCGACGGTCGCATCGAGCCACCGCGGGTCGGCCATGGTGCCGTGCACGGTGAACGCGAACTCTCGGTTCGGCTGGTCCGACGCCCGGATCTCTGCCAGCTTCTCCTTGACCCAGGCGGTGATGCGGCGGTTGCGTGCAACCTGGGCGGTGGCAAACCGCTCGAGGAACTCGGGGGAGTACGGCGGCTGGTTCGGGTTGGCTGGGTCGTAGAGATTCAGCTCGGGGTCTCGCACGTGGGGCTGCGTCTCGTCGTGGATCGACGGATCGATCCACTCGGTGAAGATCTGATGTCTGCTCACGTGCGCAGCCAACATCATGACTGCATCTGCGGGCGGCATGCGGGCTGGGTCAACCGAATACGGGTCACCCGCGGCGGTATCGGAGATGCCTTGGCCTGCTTCGGCCAGGGCCTGGTACCACATCGACAACGAGCCACCGCCGGACCATCCGGCGAGCACGATCTTGGCGTAGCCGAGTCGTTCCTTGGCATCGGTGATGGCCTCGCCCAGGTCGCAGGCAACCTTCTCCATGGTCAGGGCGTAATCGGCGCCGCGGTAACGAGAGTTCGCCCACAGCACATGGTGGCCAGCGGCGGCCAAGCCGCGGATCATCGGCAGGTACATGCCGCCGCCCACGGGATGCATGAACACGATCAGGGTGTCCGATGGGGTGTCGATCGGACGCAGCAGATGACAGTCCAAGCCAACGATCGCTCCGCCTCCGCCGTAGACGTCGCTGTAGGTGGCGTTCTCCTCGAACCCAACGGCATAGGCGATCCTCTCGCAGCCGCTCGGCGTGCCGGGTATCCGGGTTGGCGCAGCGTTGGTCATTCGCCGTCGACCGAGACCGGTGGCTTGGAGAACTCGGTCGGGCGTTCGATGATCTCGTCGGGGGTGCTCAGGATGGCGTCGTAGAGCTTGGCCGGCATGCCCCGGGGCTGTGGCTTTTCGGGGTCGCGCTCGGGTTGAGCGATGGGCTCCGCTGGGCGTTCGAATGCAGCTGGTTGACGAAAGCGATCGAGTTCCTCGGGCGTGATCCCGGCCAGCTCGACGACTTCGGGGTCTATCCACGCCCGTTGATCGATGGCCGCTTCCGAAGTCGAGACCTCGAGCGAAAGATCTTCGAGGCCGGGGAAGTAGATGGAGTAACACATGCCGTGGTCGATCGGTCCATACACGTTGATGCCGCGACTGCGGATGCGGTCTCGGATCGCCAGCAGGTCGTCGTGGGTGTCGACGTTGAACGACAGGTGCTGCATGGTGCCGCCGGCACTGGCGCCGCCACCCCAACCGGCATGAGTGGTGCCGATGTCGCGTTCGATCGCCTTGTTCTCGGCCATCTCCACGAACGCGATGTACGACTGATCGTTCATACGCAGGAAGCCGTGCCAGGCGCCTTCGATGCCGTGCATCCAGTACAGCGCAACCAGTTCGCAGCCGAGGACATCGGTGAAGTACTCGATCTGCTGCTTTATGTCGGCGGTGGATATCGCCAGGTGATGCACGCCGTTCGGTCTCACTGCTCGCTCGTTTCGATGGTCTGTTGGTTGCGGCCAGAGTACGCACGATGTCCAATGCCCGTTGAACCGTACTCCAGCAGCAGCGCCTCATCCCACCGATCGACGGCATGGCCCGCACGTGAGCCAAGATTTTCGGGCTGCGAGTCCGGCTCGTATCGGATGGGTTGCCCTCGTCGCGAGTGGCTATTGAGTCTCTGGGTCGACGTGGTGTGGCGAGTAGCTGGAGCAATTCATCGGAGGGTGCCGTGACACAGAAGACAGGTCGTCTGCAGGACCGGGTGGCGGTGATCACCGGAGGTGCTGCAGGCATCGGCGAAGCCACGGTGCGCATGTTCCTCGACGAGGGGGCCAAGGTGGTCATCGGCGACCTGAATGCTCAAGCTGCTCGGGTGGAAGTCGATCGGTGGCATCGGCACGGCCTCCGTCGCCAACCCCATGCACCTGCTGCAGTAGCGCTGCTCGGCAGACGACCGCCGGGTCTCGGGGGCGATCGGGGAGGCGCGCTAGCCCAGCACGGAGTTGACGAGTTCGGCCAGTGTTTCCATGGAGTCGAACAGCGAATCGGCGTGTCCCTGGCTCGGGTCGAGATCGTCGAGCAGTTCGATGCCAACGAACAGCGCACTCATGGCATCGGCCAGTTGCGCCATCGGCACGAACTGGACCAGTGGCGAGTCGCCTGCGACTCGTTCGATTGCGTGGGCCAGCATCTGGTTCCATGGTTCGAGCTGGGCGTAGAGCTGCGCGCCCAGGTCGTCGTCGGCGTCGGATCGAGCAGCCCGGGCGAAGACCTGAGCGAGCACCGTGATGTTCTGACTGGTGGTGTCCTCGTTGTGGATTGCTCGGGCGATGCCGATCAGCTCTGACAGCGATGTCGCGTTTTCGAGCTCGGCCTGGTGCTTGGCGATGCGCTTGGTGCCCAACTCGCAGACTGCGGCGACGACCGCATTGTCGATCGAACCGAAGTGGTAGAAGATCAGCGCCTGATTGAAATCACCGGTGCGCGCAATGGCACGGGCGCTGGTGCCAACGATGCCTTCGCTGCGAATGGTCTCCAACGTGGCGTTGACGATGCGTTCTTTGGTTGCGTCGCCTGCTGCTGGTTTCTTCGGTTGCGCTTCGGCCACGTTTGTCTCGTTTGGATCAGGTGCCAGACGACGCCACGCTAGTGCCGTTGGGCCGAGCCTGTACCGAGCTGACATCGCTATCGGCTTCGAGGCCCTGGCTGCTGGCCACCATGCGTTCGGCGAGCTTTCGCCACATGACCTTGTGAATCGGCAGCAACACCCACCAATAGACACGGCCGGCGATCCCCCGAGGGTGGAAGCGCGCGAGTTGGCGCAACTCCGTCTTGCTGTCAGAAATGCCGGTCACTCGCCACTCGAGCCAGGCGTCTCCGGGGACCTTCATCTCTGCACGTAGCCGCAGGAGCGAGGGTTCCTCGAGTGCCTCGACCCGGAAGAAGTCGAGTGCATCGCCGACTCGCAGTTCATCTGGATGGCGACGCCCACGGCGCATGCCGACGCCGCCGATGAGTTTGTCGAGCACACCCCGTAGCGTCCACAAGGAGTTGGCCACGAACCAGCCACGAGAGCCGCCCACGCCGGTGACGGTGGCAAACAGCTTGTCGGGAGCGACCGTGGCGGTGACTTCCTGAATGTCCTCGTAGATCGTGGCGCCCGCCCAGTCCGGATCCTGAGGCATGGGAGACGCTGCACTGCGGGCCGGTGAGCTGTCCATCCAGCTCGTCTTGATTCGCAGGTCGCCTACCACGGCCAGGGCTCGCTTGATGGCCGTGTCGAGGGTGTACGGCTCGTGATCGATCACATTGTGAATGGAACGCTCTGGGCTCACGACGACATCGTTGATCAGGCTGTCGACGAGCGGGCGAGCCAAGCCGTAGGGGAGGGCAGTCACCAGGTTCACCCAATGCGATGACAGCCGTGGTGTCAGCAACGGCACGGGCAGAATGAGCCGAGGCCGAAGACCGGCACAAGCCGCATAGCTGTCCATCATCTCGCGATACGTGAGTACATCGGGGCCACCGATTTCATAGATCGAGTCCTCGACACCGTCGAGATCGAGCACGGCGACGAGGTAGAACAAGACGTCGGCAATGGCGATCGGTTGACACTTCGTCTTGGTTACCCAGCGAGGACATATCATCGCCGGCAGCACATCGGTCAGGTTGCGCAGCATCTCGAAGGACGCGCTGCCCGAACCAATGATGACGGCGGCCCGCAATTCGATGACGGGAATCGGACCTGCGGCCAGGACCTGGCCTACCTCGTGCCTGCTGGCGAGATGGTCGGACAGATCGCCCGGCTCGGCGTCGCCCAGACCCCCGAGATAGATGATGCGAGACACGCCGGCACGCTCGGCCGCCGAGCGTGTGTTCTCGGCACCGATGCGGTCGGTGCGCTCGAAGTCACCTTCGTGGCCCATGGCGTGGACCAGGTAATAGACGGCTTCGATGCCGGTCAGGGCCGCGTCGAGCGATTTGGGGTCGAGTACGTCGGCGGCTTCGACTTCGACCTGTGAACGCCAATCGACCCCGGCGAGTCGCTCGGGGGTGCGGGCGACACATCGGACCTGGTGACCGGCGTCGAGCAGGTCGGGGATCAGGCGTCCTCCGACGTAGCCGGTTGATCCAATGACTGCGACTTTCATAATGTCACTCCTGGTTTCTCGGCCATGGCTTTGATCCGGTGTAGCGCAATCTGACATACGGCCAGGTACGGGCTGGCAATCCAGGCAATACCGAAGCCCGCCCGACATGAGTCAGTGTCGAGCGGCTTGACCCGGTGATGAGTTGCGCCGATGCCGGCGACACTCCACGCCCAATAGGTTCCTGGTTCGTAGTGGGTGATCTCGAATGCAGCGTCTTTGCCGACGGCGGTGATCACGGTGCCGGTTGCGCCTTGCTTGATGTTGCCGACGTTGAGCTTGCCACCGTTGATCTGGGCGCCGCGGATCGAAGGGCCCCAATCGGACCAGTGTTCGAGATTGGTGAACAGCTCCCATACCTGTTCGGCGGGAGCGTCGATGGTCAGATCCGTCCAGATCTTGCGCATGATGTCAGCCTCGGGGCGGTCGATGGCGGGGGCAAATCTCAGGGTGTCTTGAGTTCTTTGATCGTGGCATCGGCTGGGTCGAGACCGAGTCGTTCGTAGAGGTTCTTGGCGAACTGTTTGCCGGTGACACGCATGGCCGAGTGGATGACCTTCTCGACGCCGTGCCGGGCGAGGCGGGGTAGTGGCAGCTCGACCGACAGCGTGAGATCTACTTTGAGATCAGTACTGTCGTCGCCAGCAGGGTCCACGTCGTAACGCCCCTCGACTGCGGCTCGTTCCTTGGTCCCCGTTGGTGGATCGTGTGCGAATACGATCTGGCGGCCATCGCTGAATTCCATTCGCTCGGTGAAGGCCGCTTCGACTTTCAGACCCAATGCCTCGATGCTGTTCAGCTTCCACAGCCAATGATCACCAGAGGCTTCGATGGATTTGATGAGTGGCGTGAGTTCGGCGAGCGCCGACGGATCGGTCAGGATCTCCCAGATCTGATCGGAGTCGACAGGTACGGTCGAAGCCGAGATCGTTCGAGCGGAGAACCAAGCCATGGCGTCGTTGTATCACCGACGGCACCGAACCAGCGACCTCAACCGCTGCCACGTAGCCGTGAAACTGCCTGCTTGGTCTTCGGCGCGTAGGGCTTCGCACGCCCAGCACGAGGATCGTAGGGTCGCGCCATGGATCTTGATCTTCCCTTTGCACCCGATGATGAACCAGGGCGCCATGACGTCGAGGTCACCGAGCCGCTCACCGTTGCGACCGGCACGAAGGCGATCGCGGCCACCATGGCTCGCTCGATCGGCATTGCTGGCTCCACGGCAACGGCACGCTCCTTCCTGAAGATCAATCAACCCGCTGGCTTCGATTGCCCGGGGTGTGCGTGGCCCGAACCGCACCCAGACGAACGCAAGACCTTCGAGTTCTGCGAGAACGGTATGAAGGCCGTCGCCGAGGAAGCCACCGATCGACGGGCTGACCGCGACTTCTTCGCCGCACACGATCTGGCTGATCTGCAAAGCAGGTCGGGCTACTGGCTGGGACGCGCCGGGCGGCTGACCGAACCGATGATCAAACGGCCCGGAGGCGATCGTTTCGAACCGATCAGCTGGGCCGACGCGCTCGCGCAGATCGCAACCACGCTCAGGGGCCTGGCATCACCCGACGAAGCTGTGTTTTACACGTCGGGTCGGACCAGCAACGAAGCCGCCTGGCTCTATCAACTCATGGTGCGGTGCTTCGGCACGAACAATCTGCCCGACTGTTCGAACATGTGCCACGAGCCGACCAGCCGTGCCCTCGACAGGACCATCGGAATCGGCAAGGGCAGCGTTCGCCTGGCCGACTTCGCGGTCGCTGACACCATCGTGCTGGTCGGGCAGAACCCGGGCACCAATCACCCACGCATGCTCTCAGCCCTCGAAGAGGCCAAGCGAAACGGTGCGCGCATCATCGCCGTCAACCCACTGCCCGAAGCCGGCCTGCTCAGGTTCAAGAACCCGCAGCGGCCACGGGGCATTGTCGGCAATGGGACCGAGCTGGCCGACATCCATCTTCCGATCAGCCTGGGTGCGGACCAAGCGCTGTTCCAGCTGTGGTCTGCCTGGATGATCGAACGTGACGAAGCGGGCAATCCCTGTATCGATCGCGCATTCATCGATGCGTACACCGCAGGGTTCGACGATGTGCGCCGCCGATTGATGGAAGTGGATACCGAAGCGCTACTCGATGCGACCGGCCTCGAACGCCGAGTGGTGGAAGATGCGTTCGAGATGCTGGCGACTTCTGATCGCACCATTGTGTGCTGGGCCATGGGCGTGACGCAGCACACAAACGCGGTACCTACGATCGATGAGATCGTGAACTTTGCGCTGCTCGGTGGCCACATCGGGCGACCTGGCGCCGGACTGTGCCCGGTGCGTGGTCACAGCAATGTGCAAGGTGATCGAACGATGGGGGTGTGGGAGCAGATCCAGCCCGACGCCATCGACGCAATCGAGCGGCTCTACGACGTGGATCTGCCCCGAGAAGATGGGTTCGACACGGTGGCGTCGATCGCTGCGCTGGCCGACGGCCGCGCCAAGGTGTTCTTCGGACTGGGTGGCAACTTCGCCCGGGCCACACCGGACACCGATCTGGTCGACCGGGCGTTCGCCGGGACCCAACTGGTGGTGAACGTGTCGACGAAACTGAATCGTTCACATCTGCTCACCAACGGCACCTCGATCATCTTGCCGGCGATGGGTCGCACCGACCGCGACAACCGCCACGGTCACGATCGCTTCGTCACGGTCGAGGATTCCATGTCGATGGTGCACGGGTCGACCGGCATGCTGGAACCACCGTCTGATCAAGTGCGCAGCGAGATCGACATCCTGTGTGGACTCGCAACGGCGCTGCTCGGCGACGACCACACCGTGCCGTGGCCAGCGTTCGGCGCAGATTACGACACCATTCGCGATGCCATTGCCGACACCGTGCACGGGTTCGCCGACTTCAATCGGCGGGTGCGAGTGCCTGGTGGTTTCGAGCTTCCACATCCTCCTCGCGACGACCGTCGTTTCGATACCGACGACGGCAAGGCGCACTTCACCGCCACCACGTTCGAAGCACCGACGGCCGACCTGCTGTTGCAGACCATGCGGTCACACGACCAGTACAACACGACCATCTACGGGCACGACGACCGTTACCGCGGCGTGTCCGGTGACCGGCATGTGATCTTTATGAACGAAGGCGATATTGCCGAACGAGGGCTGGTCGATGGCGACCGAGTAGACATCGTGACCGACATGGCCGGCCCCGAACGACGCGTTCGCGATTTCCGCATCGTCGAGTACTCGACGCCCAAGGGATCGGCGGCGGCCTACTTCCCCGAAACCAACCCTTTGGTTCCACTCGATCACCATGATCCGCGGGTCGGCACGCCAGCTTCGAAGGCTATTCCAATACGCATAGAACCGGTTGTGCCGGGTCCCTGACCGATCAGATTAGATCTGCGTGGATTGAACCGGCCAAAAGTGGGTACCCCCTCGGCGCGCCAGTTTTCCCACAGATCGGATTCAACAACCATGACTATTCACACCAATGCTCTTGGCGAACATGCAGCAACCGTCGGCCAAGGGTGTCCGTTTCGTGGCACGCAGGTCGGCGGAGCGTTGGGTTCCGAGCCACAACTCGACCATTGGTGGCCCAATCGTCTCAAGGTCGAGCTACTGAATCAAGAGGCGCCACAATCCAACCCCTACGGCCCCGACTTCGACTACGCAGCCGAGTTCGCAACGCTCGACCTGGCGGCGGTGAAGCAAGATGTCTACGACTTTCTCACCACCTCTCAGGATTGGTGGCCGTCGGATTACGGCAACTACGGCCCGCAGATGGTCCGCATGACATGGCACGCGGCAGGCACCTACCGGATCGCCGATGGGCGCGGTGGTGCCGGCCAGGGAATGCAGCGTTTCGCCCCGATCGGCAGCTGGTGGGACAACGGCAACACGGACAAGTCGCGTCGTCTGCTGTGGCCGATCAAGCAGAAGTACGGACGTGCTCTTTCGTGGGCCGACCTGATGGTGCTGGCGGGCAACTGTTCACTCGATCTCATGGGCTTGCCCACGATCGGTTTCGGCGGCGGTCGCGTCGACGCATGGGAAGCGGACCGCGCCACCTACTGGGGTCCCGAGGGCTGGGACGGCAAGGCCGTGCCCGGCGAAAGCCACGGACCCAAGGAAGGCCACCCCGACCAGATGGTCAACCGAGGATTACGATGGGCGGGCGCGGTCGATGAGCAGTACTACGACCTCGAGAATCCGCTCGGGGCCACCCACCAATCGTTGATCTATGTGAACCCCGAGGGTCCGAACGGCAACGGCAATCCTCTCGACAGCGCTCGTGATATCCGCGAATCGTTCAGCCGCATGGCGATGGACGACGAAGAGACCGTGGCGCTGATCGCTGGTGGCCACGCCTTCGGCAAGAGCCATGGCATGGTCGATCCCGCACGCATCGGAACGGCGCCCGAAGAAGCGCCCATGAGCCAAATGGGCCTGGGCTGGCACAACCCCGAAGGCACGGGCAACGCGGAGTACACAATGACGAACGGCATCGAAGGTTCGTGGACACCGAACCCCACCCAATGGGACAACACCTACCTCGAGAACTTGTTCGCCCTGGAGTGGGAGAAGACCGAGAGCCCGGTCGGGGCGGTGCAATGGCGTCCGGTCGATCCGGATGCTCCCAAGACTCCCGACGCCCACATTCCCGGGCAGATGAACAGCCTGATGATGATGACGTCGGACATTGCGTTGAAGGTCGACCCCGAATATCGCCAGGTGTGCGAGAAGTTCTTGGGCGACTTCGACTACTTCAGCGAAGCGTTCTCGAAGGCGTGGTTCAAGCTGGTCCACCGTGATATGGGCCCCAAGAGCCGCTACCTGGGTCCCGACGTGCCCGAACAGGACTTCGATTGGCAGGACCCGATCCCGGCGGTGGACTATGCACAGATCGATGACGACGATGTCGCAGCGCTGCGATCCTCGATCCAATCGGCCGGGCTGGGTGTATCCGACGCGGTCGCCGTGGCATGGGCCGCAGCTTCGACCTACCGAGACAGCGACAAGCGCGGCGGCGCGAATGGTGGTCGCATTGCTCTTGCCCCCCAGAAGGACTGGCAGGTCAACAACCCCGATTGTGTCGCCAAGGTCTTGGACAGCTTGCGTGGCATCAAGTCCGACTTCGACACCGAGACCAAGAAGGTCAGCCTGGCCGACCTGGTTGTGCTGGCCGGTTGCGTCGGTGTCGAACAGGCAGCGAAGGACAGCGGCGTCGAAGTCGACGTACCATTTGTCGCCGGACGTCGTGACACCACGCAGGAACTCACCGACGTGGAACAGTTCGAATGGCTACGTCCGGTCTCAGACGGCTTTCGCAACTATCACTCCGAGCAGGTCGGCTTCAACGTTGCACCCGAGCATCTCTTCTTGGACCGAGCCCACCTGTTGACACTCAGTGCGCCCGAGTGGACGGCATTGAGCGGTGGCCTGAAGGTCCTCGACATCAACTACGACGGTTCGAAGCACGGCGTCTTCACCGATCGACCCGGTGTGCTGACCAACGACTTCTTCGCCGTTATCACCTCGACCGATTTCGAGTGGGTGCCCCATGACGACCGAGAGATGATGTTCGATCTGAACGACCGCGCCGACGGTGCAACCGCCTACACCGCCACCCGATGTGACCTGGTGTTCGGTGCAAACGCCGCATTGCGCCAGGTCGCCGAGGCGTACGCGGCATCCGATGGACACGAGCAGCTGGTCCACGACTTCGTCGCCGCCTGGCACAAGGTGATGATGCTGGACCGCTATGACGTACCCGAGGCTCGACGCGCCGCAGTTGCGTAGTAGTAGCAGCGATCGGGCACGGTGTTCGCCTTCTCATCGCGCGGTGTTCGGGCTGGAGGTCGTGTGACGGCACGATTGCTCTCGAGGTCGACGTCCAGGGCGTTATCAGGTCGATCACCGATCGACTTTGGAGTGGCTTCATAGTTCGTATCTACAGCTGAACCAAAGTGCTCGAAGCACACGCGCCGGCGCTCGCCCAGCTCGCGCGACGACCATGACGACGGCCATGTCGATCTCTTGATTCTGGTGTCAGCTCGACCGCTCGACCATCAGCTGTGTTCTAATCGCGCCCTACGGCGATGAACTCGCCTGTGGCGGCGTTCTCGGTCGCCAAGCGCGCATTGAGCAGTGCCTGCACGTCGCTGATCGCGGCGTCGTTGCTCTCGGCATAGGCGGCTTCGCCGAGACGAGACAGTACTTCCGACGCCCGCTCGTAGTCGGCGGTGATTGCACTGAGTTGCATCGAATCGGCTCGATTCGATGTGAGGTCGAGGACCGCTGCGTCGAGCGCGTCTGAGTTGCTCAGCGTCGGCGTCAATCGCTCGGCTGCATTCTGGATAGCGGCGATCTCGTTGGTCATCCAGTCGATCTCGTGTTCGGAGCGCTCGATCAATTGATTGAGCACGGCCTGCATCATCTCGATGTTGACCTTCGTCGTGGCATCGGCGACTTGCGGCATGACCTTGTCACCGAGTTCGTCTCGAATGGTCTCCAGCAGCTGGGGAATCGTTGGTTGGGTGATCATGCGTTGTCCTCTCGCCAGGCTCCGGCCTGTTGCATTGCATTGACGTAGATGCCGTGCATTGATGGAATAGCACTGGTCATATAGGCCACGGTCATGCCCGACGCTTGACCCCTGGCCATTGCTGCGGTGGCACCGATGACGTTGGTGAAGACGCCGAGTGATGCGAAAACGGTGAAGTACGCAAGCGTCGCCGGGTTCACGACTTCTTCGGACAGACCCGTCTTCTCGCGGTAGCGGGCGAGGAACCGATCCCGATCGGCCTCGATCAAATTCGGAGGCTGGGATGTGTGGGCGAGGCCCCACCAACCCAGATCCTCGCGGGGGTCGCCGACATGGGCGAGCTCCCAGTCGATCATGTTGAAGGCGCCGGTCGACTTGTCGATCAATATGTTCGGAGCTTGGAAATCGCCGTGCACCAGTGTCAGTTCGGTTGGCGGCGGCTTGTTGGCTACGAGCCAGGCGGCGATCACCCGCATCAACGGGTCGGACTCGACGTGATCTTGCTCGACGCTTCGCCATCGGGCAGCCTCGGCGTCGATGTATTCGTCCCACGAGTTTGGCCGCTCGATGGCCTCGGGCAGCGTGGCAACGTCGACGCCATGAATGGAAGCGGAGATGTCGGCCAGCGGTTCGAGCAGGTCGAGGTGATCGGTCACCTCACCCGTCTGGATACGCACGTACATCGTTTCGCCGGCGATCTCCTCGAACACGATGGCGGGGGCGCCGAGCACCGAGCCATCGTCGAAGAATCGAGCTGGAGGGATCGTCACGTTGCCATCGGCCATCAGCGCCTGAACAAGATCCCACTCGAGTTGACGATCGGTGTCCAGGATCGATTGCCCCGGAGGTGGATCGGCTCGCAGGACGAAGCGCTGGGAGTGGTCTCCAGCGGTGGCCGCGAAACGCGCCATGTATCGGCTGTAGCCGCCCGTGATTTGCACGAAGTCATCCACCGATGCAGTGCTGCCGTCAGCCCACACTTCGCTCAACAGTGTTTCCAGCTGTTCCGTCAACTTCTCTGGCTCCAGCACGTCATCCCCCGATGTCGGTTCAAGATCTGCGCCCCATTATGGCCCGACGAGGCGCCGTGGCTCCTAACCGGAGGTCCTCTTGAGCGGGAGCGGCCAGTCGCGCGAGAGCGCCATCGACACTCGTGCTCGCTGCATCTGATGGCTCGAGGGGGAGCTGCGCTGGCGCTGCCGTCCACAGATGTGGCAGCGTGGAGCACACGAACTTGGGATGAATATGACTTCACCAGCGCTTGACACCGTGACTGCTGCGCCGACCGACGTTGATGTCGTGGTGGTCGGGGCCGGGATGGCCGGCATGTATCTGCTGCACCGGCTGCGGGCCAAGGGCCTGTCGACCACGGTGCTGGAGTCGGCCGACGATGTGGGTGGCACGTGGTACTGGAACCGGTACCCGGGTGCGCGGTGTGACATCCAGAGCGTCGACTACAGCTACAGCTTCGACGAGGACCTACAACAGGAGTGGGAATGGAGCGAGAAATACGCCACCCAGCCGGAGATCCTGCGTTACCTGCAGCACGTCGCCGACCGCTTCGACCTGCGGCGTGACATTCAGTTCGAGACGCGAGTCGAGTCCGCTGCGTGGGACGAGGAAAACTCGTTGTGGCGCATCTCTACCGACGCTGGCGCCGAGGTCACCGCCCGTTGGTACATCATGGCGACCGGGTGCCTGTCGATGCCAAAGGTGCTCGACATCGATGGTGCGGACTCCTTCGCTGGTCCGACCTATTTCAACAGCCGCTGGCCCCACGAGGGAGTCGACTTCACGGGCATGCGCGTCGGTCTCGTCGGCACGGGTTCATCGGCGATCCAATCGATCCCGGTGATCGCCGAGCAGGCGAGCGAGCTGGTCGTGTTTCAACGCACGCCCAACTTTTCCGTGCCTGCAGGTCATGGTCCTGTGCCACCCGACCGCATCGCCGACATCAAGGGCCGGTATCCCGACTATCGACAGGAAGCACGCGAATCGCGCGGCGGCGTACCCCTGCCCGAGACGATGGATAGCGCTCGCATGCTGCCTGCTGATGAACGTGAAGCCAAGCTCGAAGAGAGCTGGCAAGAAGGCGACCTGCTCGGGTTTCTGAATACGTTTGCCGACTCAGCCATCAATCAAGAGTCGAACGATCTGATCGCTGGCTTCGTGCACGACAAGATCCGCTCGATCGTCGAGGACCCCGAGACCGCCGAGGCTCTCTGCCCCACCGATCATCCCATCGGCACCAAGCGCCTCTGCCTCGACGACAACTATTTCGCCACGTACAACCTGCCGCACGTCTCGCTGGTCAACTTGCGCAAAGAGCCGATCACCACCATCACCGAACGCGGTATCGATACCAGCGATCGCAGCTTCGAGTTCGACGCGCTGGTCATGGCCACGGGTTTCGATGCCATGACGGGGGCGATTGTCGCGGTCGATATCACCGGCCGCAACGGTGTATCGCTGAAGGAGAAGTGGGCCGACGGGCCGATCACCTACCTGGGCTTGGGCATCACCGAGTTCCCGAACTTCTTCACCGTCACCGGCCCGCAGAGCCCGTCGGTACTGTCGAACATGGCGGTGTCGATCGAGCAGCATGTCGAGTGGATCACCGACTGCATCGGTCACATGCACGACGAGGGCTTCGACGTGATCGAACCAACTCAGGTTGCCCAAGACGGCTGGCACCAGCACACGCTTGATTGTGCCGATATCACTCTGTTCCCGAAGGCGAAGAGTTGGTACATGGGTGCCAATGTGCCGGGCAAGCCGCGGGTGTTCCTGCCCTACATCGGTGGCGTTGGTTCCTATCGCGAGACCTGCGACGAAGTCGCCGCCGGCGGCTACGTCGGCTTCAGTCTTGCTGGCGCGACGAAGACGCAATGCAACGACGGTGTCATTCGCCGAGCCCAGCCCGATGTGGCGATCCTGTTGCAGATGATGGACGAGATGGGCTTACCGCCACTCGAGTCGATGAGTCCCGACGATGCTCGCGCCTTCATGGCCGCAGGTGCCGAACAACGACCACCGGGTCCCGAGATCGGCGAAGTCGTCGACGGCACCTTCCCCGGGCCTGCGGGCGACCTGGCCTATCGCCTTTACCGACCACCGACCAGCGGGCCCCATCGTGTCGTCGTGTACTTCCATGGCGGCGGGTGGGTGCTCGGCAGCGCAGACAGCGACGACCCGTTGTGTCGCGACCTCTGTTTACAGTCCGATGCCATCATTGTTTCGTGTGACTACCGGCATGCCCCCGAGGCCAGATTTCCCGCGCCGGTCGACGATGCCGTGGCCGCACTCCAGTGGGTGGCGGACAATCAAGGCGACCTCGGCGGCAATGGTTCACCCGTCATCGTGGCTGGCTGGAGCGCGGGCGCAAACCTGGCCGCCGTTGTCGCCCAATCAGCCCGAGACTCGGCTGGCCCGCCGATCGCTGGTCAGGTATTGATCACGCCAGTCACCGACTGTGATTGGGGCCGCGCATCATTCACCGAGAACGCCGACGGGTATGTGCTGACCCGCGGGCTCATGACGTGGTTCTGGGACCACTATTGCGACGAAACCGACCGCACCGATCCGCGTGCTTCTCCCATCCGGGGCGAACTCGCCGGGCTGCCACCAGCGCTGGTGGTGACCGCCCAGTTCGACCCGCTGCGCGACGAAGGCACGGCCTACGCCGACGCGATGCGTGAGGCCGGCGTCATCGTCGAACACCTGCCGCTGCGGGGCCAGATGCACACCTCGGTCAGCAGCGTCGACGTGATCATCTCGGCTAACGACACCCGCACTCAGATCGCAAAAACCATCCGCAACTTCACCTGAGACCACTATGCCCACCACACCAGAATTGTTCGACCTCACCGGTCACGTCGCCGTGATCACCGGAGGCGGTCGTGGCATCGGCGAAGGCATTGCCGTCGCCTTTGCCGAGGCAGGTGCCGCCGTCGTCGTGGCGGCCCGCCGCACCCAAGAGATCGAGCGCGTAGCAGCATCGATCGTCGACGCTGGTGGCCGGGCACTTGCGGTAACGACCGATGTCACCGATGACGACGCAGTCGAAGCGTTAGCTCGGGCAGCCGTGGCCGAGTTCGGCAAGCTCACTATCTGGGTGAACAATGCCGGCGGATCGCCGCTCAAGGTCCCCGCGACCGAGCTGCCTCGTGACGAATGGGATCGCACGCTGGCCCTCAATCTGACTGCGGTCTACGTGGGCTGTCTCACCGCGAAGCGGCATATGGAGACCGGCTCGATCATCAACATCACCTCGGGTGCGGGGTCGGGCCCCGTCCCCGGCAGCGTCCACTACGGCGCGTCAAAGGCCGGAACGAACTCGATCACGTGGACCTTGTCAGCCGAGTTTGCGCCCGACATTCGCGTCAATGCGGTCGCCCCTGGAGCTATCCCGACCGAAGTGATGCTGACCGCCATCGGTCACGACGAGTCCGAGCTCGACCAGGTTCTCGACAAGTGGAACATTCCAATGGGCCGCCTCGGCACGCCCCAAGACATCGGCGCCGCCTGCCTCTACCTGGCGTCGGACGCCGCGAGTTGGGTGACCGGCGAGATCGTGCGCGTCGGTGGCGGAGCCAAGCCTCGATAAGGGCGCCGATCAGGTCCGGCTAGTGGAACGGGTCGGCGATGTTGACGCCGCGCAGGGTGGAACCAACGGCGAGGTCCTCGGTCAGCAGTTGTGCGACACCAGCACGAGAAGCCGTCTCGGTGATCTGAGCGTCCCAGAAGCTGAGCTGGTGCTCGATTGATGTTCGAGTGGCGTCGACGACCAAGTTGATGGCCGCTCGTGGGCGAACTAGACCATCGCCCGTCGCTGGTTCGGCCACGAGCTAGTTCAGTGCCGAAGCGTGTTCTTTAAGGCTGCTTTGAGGTTCTCCTACCGTTCGGGGGCACCTGTTTCGTCATTGTGAAGTGATGACGAATCGCTGGGTCGCTGCATGACCCGTTTCTTGTTCTACAGCCATGACAGCTACGGGCTCGGCCACTTCCGCCGGTCGAGCCTCCTCGCAGCTGGGGTGGTCGGTGCCGATCCAGACAATGAGGTCTTGATCGTCACCGGCTCACCCCGCGCCCAGGCCTTTCGCCAGCCCGATCGGGTCGACACCATCAAGCTTCCTACGGCGACCAAGAACGAGCGTGGTGGCTATCAGCCCCGCAAACTCGCAAGTGGTATCGATGCGCTCGTTCGGATGCGCAGCGCCGTGATCTGCGCGGCAGCGACATCGTATGAGCCAGACGTCGTGGTGGTGGATCACTCTCCGACCGGGATGGCCGGCGAACTGCGACCTCTCCTTGACCGCTACGGCGTCGCTGGCTCCAGGCGGCCAAGGCTCGTGCTTGGGCTGCGCGACATCATCGACGACGCACCGACGGTGCAGTCGGCATGGACTCGCAATGGAATCTGGGACTACGTCGACCGCTACGACCAGATCGCGGTCTATGGAGATGATCAGATCCTCACGACTGCCGATGAATTGGGGCTGGGGTCTCGGGGCTCGGCGGAAGTGATTCACACGGGTTATCTCGCACCAACAATGCCGGATGCGATTGGTTCAGAGTCCTATCTGCTGGTGACTGCGGGAGGAGGTGGGGATGGCCACGCGCTGATGCGTGCGTACCTGTCCGCGGTCGAGGCCGGTGCTGTCTCCGGGCTGCGGTCCATTGTTGTCACCGGACCGCTCATGACTGCGGGTCGGCGCGCCGAACTGTTGGTTCGTTGCGAGGCACTCGCGAGTGTCGAGGTGCTGGACTTTGCGACGAACATGCGGTCCTTGATTGCCTCTGCCGCGGGTGTGATCTCGATGGGTGGCTACAACACCGTCGTCGAGGAACTCGCTGCAGGCGTGCCGACACTGTTGATCCCACGCCGTACTCCTCGACTTGAACAGACGATTCGAGCTCAGCGCATTGCGCCACATAGTGATATTGCCTGGGCACCCGTCGAAGAGCTAACGCCGGCTCGGGTCGCTCAGTTCGCGCATCAGTGTGTGCACCACCCGCGAGCCAGGACAACGCTGAACCTGCGTGGCCTAGAAAGCGCCGTCGATCTACTCGTCTCCGAAGGAGCCCGAGCACATGTCTGAGATTTCTTCGACTACCCCTGCCCGACCCGGTGGCCCTTTGCGGGTCGGCTACATCCTCAAGCAGTACCCACGGCTGTCCGAGACCTTCATCCTGAATGAGATTCTGGGTCTGGAGGACAGTGGCGTCGACGTGTCGATCTTCTCGTTGCGCAACGCAACCGAGGGTCGATTCCACCCTGCTATCGCGTCGGTAAAAGGAACCGTGCATTATGTGGGAGAAGCGAACAAGGCGACCTTCCTTGAGGCGCTGCGATCCTTGCCCAACCTGCGTTCCGAGGAGCTGCCAGCCGTGTTGGCGTTCCTGGACCGGTTGCCAAGCGAGCGCCGGTCGCGCATCGCACTTCAGGCCATCGAGGTCGCTCGGCACGCAAGCGAATCGGGAATTGATCACCTGCACGCTCATTTCATGACCGTCGCCGCCCACACTGCGCACCTTGTTTCGCTCTTGACCGGGATTCCGTACTCGGTAACTGCGCACGCAAAGGACATCTACCGCCACACCGTCGACTGGGAAGTCGCAGCAACCATGGCCGCTGCGGCCAAGGCCGTCGTCACCGTGTGCGATGCGAATCTGCAGTATCTCTCCCATCGCCTCGACGGCAGCAACGCACGGCTGGTTCGCATTTACAATGGTCTCGGCCCGCAGATGCCACCCACTCCGGTCGAGCAGCGACCGAACAACCTGCTGGTGAGTGTTGGTCGGCTGGTCGAGAAGAAGGGCTTCGATCTGCTTCTCGAGGCACTCGCCGCGGTCCGTACCGAACACCCCACAATGCGGTGTGTGATCGTCGGCGACGGTGACCAGCGGCCGGGGCTCGAGGCCCAGGCCGCACAGCTTGGGATTAGTGACATCGTCACCTTCACCGGATCACTGCCCCAGGACAAGGTCGGCGAGTGGCTGAGGAAGGCGACCCTAATGGTGGCACCTTGCCGAGTCGGATCCGACGGCAATCAGGATGCCCTGCCAACCGTTCTGCTCGAGGCGCTCGCCGCCGGGCTGCCTGCGATCAGCACGCCAGTTGCGGGTATCCCCGAGATCATCACCGACGGCGTAGAAGGGCGCATCGTGCCGTGTAACGATCTGACCTCGCTGTCCGCTGCGATTATCGAACTCTTGCACGATGCACCCAAACGCGCCGCAATGTCGGCAGCTGGCCCCCGCAAGCTTGCGACCCACTTCGACCGGGCGAGCACCATTCAAGAACTTGTCGACACCTTCACGTCGTTGGAGCTTGTGAACGGTGGTGTGGCGTGAGGATCGCGCAGATTTGCGCTGACCGAGGTATTGCTCCCGGGTCAACGAAGGGGGCTGCTCAACATCTCCGTGGCATCGCGGCTGGGCTGTCCGAGCTCGGCAACACCGTGACGACTTATGCCGCACGACGCTGCGAATCGGAGTTCCCGGTTGAGGTGCGACCAATTGAGCGATTCGATACCCAAGCCGCACAATCGTTTGACGTTGTGTATGAGCGCTATTCGCTTGGCCACCGACGCGGTCTTGAGATCGCTCGTGAGGCCGGGCGTCCGTTCGTGCTTGAGGTGAATGCGCCACTTGTCGCCGAGGCGACGGCCCATCGGCCTGCAACGGTGTCGAGCGAGGACTGCGAGACCGAAGCGCACCTCTTGTACGAGGCCGACCTGGTAATCACGGTCTCGGGCGGCCTCAGCGACTGGGTAGCGAACCATCGCGACGGCCCAACCGTCACACTGACGAACGGATTCGAGCCGCGATGGTTCGACCAAACCCCGCGTCGCGAGGTTGACCATGATCTGGTCTTTATTGGACATCCCAAGCCATGGCATGGCGCAGATCTGCTGCCTCAACTGCTTCGCGATCTCAACCACGATGGGATCAGGGCGTCATTACTCATCATCGGAGGAGGAAAGGGTGCCGATGATCTCGTCGCTGACGCCCGCCACCTGGGCGTTGCCGACCAGATCACGGTCACGGGAGCACTCGACCCAGAAACCGCAACCGGACTGCTCGCTTCTGCACGAGTCGGCATCGCGCCGTATCCCAAGCAGGAGAACTTCTACTTCTGCCCCCTCAAAATCATCGACTACATCGCCGCCGGCCTTCCGATCGTTTCGACCGACCAGGGCGACATTGCCGCTCTCGTTGGTCGAGCAGGGATAGTCGTTCCCGCCGGCGACAACCGTGCAATCAAGACGGCACTCGCTCGTTTGCTCACCGATGCCGAACTCCGAACCCAGCTCGGCAGAGCCGGACGCGAGCAGGCGCTGAACAACCACACGTGGGGCCACGTCGCAGCCAGAACCCACCGGCTGCTTGCAAGCCTGTTCGCCCCGGCGGTTCCGGCGCTGGCCAAACCATGATGCGGCTACGAAGCCGGCGCCCAATTGACCTGCCAACCTCGGACCTGCGAGCCGCGTTCACTACGTTTCGGCCGGCACTGCGAGGCCAGCGCCGGCGCATTACGGCGGCGATCCTGTTTGCACTGAGCATCACTGCCATAGAGCTAATCAAGCCGTGGCCAATCACTTGGGTTCTCGACTACCTCATCGCCGGTCAATCGGATGAGCGGGCCTCCATTCGGCCAATCCTGATCTTTACCTCGGTTGCACTCGCAGTGCCGATACTTCACGGCCTGGCCACCGAGCGGCTGCAACTTCTTGTTGCCCAGGTGAGCAGGAAGGCGACGGTGCGAATACGCAGCGACGTCTTCGAGCACATACAACGGCTTGAACTACCTGAGCATCAGCGCCACTACACCGGGGACCTGTTGATGCGGCTCATGGGTGACGTAAACATGATTCGCGACCTGCTGTTCCCCAGCTGGCTCACGCTCTTGTCTCGGGGCAGTGTGCTCATTGGCGGCGCCGTTGTCTTCGCTTTGGTCGACATCCGCCTGTTCTGTGTCGCACTTATCCCGCTGCCGCTGCTTTGGGTCACTGTGGAGAAGGGCTCCTCGGCGATCAAGTCAGCGGCCGGTAAACAACGTCGCAAAGAAGGCGCCATTGCGTCCACCGCCGCCGAATCACTGCGCCAGGTGAGCCTGATCAAGGCGTTCTCGGCCGAAGAACGCACCAGCGAGTCGTTCCGAAGTGACGCCCGAAGCGCGGAGCGGGCCACGATGGCCGCAGCGCGCCACGCCGCCCGCATGGCAAGGCTCACCGAGATCCTCACCGGCGCCGGCGTCGCGCTCGTACTCACCATCGGAGCGCTACGAACACGATCCGGACTCCTGACGCCGGGCCAGCTCATCCTCGCGATCTCGTATACGCGCATGGTGTACAAGCCGGTGCGCAAGCTCACCGGCGAAGGAGCCAAGGTCGCAAAAGCAACTGCGTGCGCGCTACGAGTCATGGCGCTGCTCGATCAGGCAACTGAAGATCCAACCGCGGGCACGCCGGTTGGGCCGCTTGATGGCGACATCGACTTCCTCCAAGTAAGCCACACCTATCCTGACGGCCGCAGCTCGCTTCAGAGCCTGTCTGCGCGATTTCCCTCGGGGTCGTTGGTCGCGGTGACCGGCGAGAATGGCACGGGCAAGTCGACGCTGTTGTCGCTGCTTTTGCGCCTCTATCGGCCGAGTGAAGGTGAAGTTCGCATCGGTGGCATCGATATCTCGACGATGCAGCTTGCGAGCTACCGCGACCAGATCGCCTATGTGCCGCAGGAACTGGCGCTCTTTGGCGGAACCATCAGGGAGAACATCGCGTTCGGGCGACCCGATGCTACCGATACCGACATCCTGCTCGCCGCCGAAGCCGCCCTACTTGGACCAGTACTCGACACGCTGCCCGAGGGGATCGACACCGTTCTCGACGAAGCTGGAGCGTCCCTCTCGGGGGGACAGGCTCGCCGGCTCATGCTCGCCCGCGCCGCACTTCGTAAAGCTTCAGTGCTGCTCCTCGATGAGCCGCTTACGGGTCTCGATCCCGAGGCCCGCGCAATCGTCGCCCGAGCAATCTCGAACATCGCCGCCGGTCGTACCACCCTGGTCGTGCACCACGGCGCCCTCACGGAGCTCGCGCCTGACTTCCAGTTAAAGCTTGACCCCAAACCAACGGTGTCCAACCGGCATCTCTCGGTCGTCTCGCAATGAGTGAACTCGAAGAACTCCTCGACGAAACCGCCGCGACCGCTCGCTTGAAAGCGACCGGAATCAACGCGACCGCGACACCTCTGTATGTGCGTCACAAACCGGGAGAGACAACCATCATCGCCTATCGCTTCGACCTTGCAGACGGCAGCTCAACCCACGGCTACGCCCACTGGTGCAACGACCCAGCTCGCGCCGATCAGATCTTGGCCAAAGCCAAGACGCTGCGACCAAGGCCATCGCTGATCAGCAATGGCTTGGACCGCATCGATGACCACACCGTTTTGTATAGCTTCCCGAACGACGCCCGACTGCGCCGGCTGCGGTGGTATTGCGACACCCGCAAAATGCGCCGATCTCTGGCGAGCCTCGTCGACCCTGACGACCTGATCTCGCGCACCGATACCACCACCGGAGTGCTGCGATACAAGCCCGAACGACGGGTGGTGAACCATGTATCTCTGCGCACCAACGCCGGCGCACACCGGGAACTTCTCATCCGCTACACCACCGAACCTCACGCCAGCGAGCTATCTCAGGTCGCCCGGCACCTGAGGGCGAACGGCATCAGCACACCGAAACCCCTAGCGGCACTTGAAGATGGGCGCGTGTCGGTCGACGAGTTCATCGAAGGCCAGCAGCTCCAAGAGACGATTGCAACCGGCGAAGCCAATCCCGAGGCCATCGCCGACTCCGTAGCCAGATTCCACTCGGTCGGTCTTCCGGCCAGAGTCACGGCTCGAACCCGGTCAAAGGAGCTCGGTCGTGCGACAGGCGGGCTTTCAGGCCTGGCCGCTTGGCGACCAGAACTCGCCCAAGCAGCGTCCAGCACCGCAGAACTCCTGCGACGAACGCAACCAACAGCGTGCGTCCGCCCCAGCCTGCTCCATGGGGATCTGCATAGCAAGAACGTGCTACAGACCAATCAAGGGCTGAGCTTCGTCGACCTGGAACGGGTGAGTGCGGGCGACCCCGCCATCGATCTTGGCTACTTCCTTGCTCACGGAGTCGCCCAACCGATCCGCTATCCCGAGTTGAGCCCAGCCGCGGCCACGTTCGCGTACCTCGTTGTCGACCACTACCGCCAACGATCAAACGCCATGTCTGAAGCAGTGCTCGCATGGCACACCGCGGTCGGCCTCATCGACCAAGCGCTGCTCGTTGCCCGGCATCTTGACGCCAACTGGCAGACGACAACACCGCGTCTGCTCGACATGGCCAGCGCCACCCTCTCCCAAAATCGAATCACCACAAGGACGCTGCAACCATGAGCAGCCGTTGGCGACCACCGCAACACGCCAAGACCTATCCACGCCATCGCGGCGACTGGACGATCGCCTATGGCGACGGCACCTACGCTTCCTTCTCACCCGAATCAGGCACCACTATCGCCACAGACCCCCGAGCGGACCGAAAACTCCCTGCACTGGCCGCAGCGCTCGACCGGGGTCGCCTCATCTCCTACCGCGTCGGACGGCGTGCCGTCGTCGCCACCGAGTCCACCTACCTCAAGGTCGTGCGGCCATCACGCCACGACGCCGTGCTAGCTGCACACCGGCTTGTTGATGCGAGCGACAGCGTGTCCGCTCCAACCATCATCCATAGTGCACTAGCGGGATCGATCGAACTCACCGCCATGCCAGGCCAGTCGCTCCATGCACTCGGCAGGGAAGGACCGCTAGGCACGGATGTCATCGTTGCCCTCGCCCAGAGTCTCGCGTCGCTGCATGATGTCGCCGAACCCGAACCCCTGCCGCACAGATCACCCGACCCGCCCCAGCGCTGGATTGACACGGTCGCGCGAGTCGATCGGCCTGTGGCGCGTAAGCTCACGCCGATCGCGGCCCGATTGCCTACCCTGGGCACCGGAACCGGATCGGTCATCCATGGTGACCTGCACGACAAGAACATCTACGTCGGTGCAAATGGTGTCGGATTCATCGACCTCGACGGACTCTCCCGGGGTTCGGCCGAATGCGATCTGGCCAACCTCGTAGTCCACCTGAAGCTCCGTGCGCTGCAAATGGAACAGTCAACGGACCACGCGTCTGCGCTCGGTGCACTCCTCTACAACGAGTACGCCGTCAAACTACCCCTCGACCGTGAACTGGCGTGCGCCTTCGAGAAGCACACCTGGTTCCGGCTCGCGTGTCTCTATTTACTCCGCACGACTGACTGCCGACTCGCCCACAGGATCGTGGATCAACTCTCAGTCGCCTGACCAGCCGTTCTCGGCCGCCACCAGCGGCAACGACAATAGGACCGCGGCTCCGCCTGAACCACTCTGGTCGATGCGAAGCTCACCTCCTGCGCCGGAGGCCAATCGGGTGGCAATATCGAGCCCGAGACCTGTCGAGCCCGACCCCGATCGTCCCCGCTCATAGTCCGAGCCGTCAAACCCTGGCCCAGCATCTGCAACCACAAACTCCGCCGATCCGGCACGAGCTCGAGACTCGATCGATAACGCCGTCGAATCCGGGGTGTGGGCAAAAACGTTCTCTATCAAGACATCGATCGCTGCTACAAGATCTGCCTGCGGAACACCTACGATCAGCGGGTCACCCCACGGGCGGAAACTCCACGGGCGACGCTGATCCTCGGCGAGCACTTGCCAGAAGTCCGCTCGCGCACTTGCGACCTCATTCAGATCACAGCTCCCATCGGTATCGACCGCACCGCGAGCCTCGTTGATCAGCGAGTTCACCTCGGAGGTGAGATCTTCGATATCAGCCAATAGGGCTGCCGAAAGGTCGGGGTCCTCGATGTGGTCGGTGCGCATGCGCAACTTTGTCAGCGGCGTCCGTAAACGATGCGACAGCTCGGCGACGAGCTCTCGCTCACGAGCCAACATCGACGACACCCGATCGCCGAGATCGTTGAAAGCGCCTGCCAACTCGACCAATTCAGCTGGCCCGTCCGGCTCAACCCTCGTCGTCAGATCCCCGTCGCCTAGCCGATTCGCCGCCGACGCCAACCGACGGGTCGGCTGAACAATATTTCGGGACAAGCGATCTGCGACGAACACCGACAGCGCAACAAGGGTCAAACCAACTCCGGCAAGGACACCCCACGCCCGCCACTGGCCTCGACGCAACAGGGAATCTGGGACATGTACCCGGATCGCCGACAGCTCTCCGCCACTGGTTGCTACGGCAGCAACGACCTCGACCCCGTCGTCAATGTCGCTGATACTTGATGCTCCTGAAGAAAGCGCGGCCGCGACGGCGTCGGACATCTCAATCTCGGGGCCAATCGTCCAACCCTGCGACGTCTCGACGGTCATCCGGCCACCGGCACCTGAATCAGTCGTTAACACCGCAAACTCGATCTGGTCACGAGTCCCGCCAGCCACCAGGGCAGGAATGACCGCGGCGCTGTCAGCACGCGCCCAATCGATAGCACGATCCTCGGCGGTTCGGCGGACGACGAAGCCGAGGGGCAAGACAAAAGCAGTGGCTACCAAGGTCGAGACCGCCAAGAACACCAAGATCAGCTGCCGTCTCATGTTGGCGTGACCAACTTGAGGCCAACGCCGCGAATAGTGTGCAAATAGCGTGGCTCAGCGGCAGTTTCGCCTAGCTTTCTCCGCAGCCATGACACATGCACGTCGATCGTCTTGTCCGCTCCGCCATAAGGCTCGCGCCACACCTCGGCATACAACTCCTCACGAGACACGACGGTGTCAACGCGGGAAGCGAGAAAGGCCAACACATCGAACTCTTTGCGGTTGCACGTCACGATCGCACCATCGAGCTCAACCTGACGAGACCGCAAATTGATATGGAGACCTGCAACGTCAATCGTGCGAGCGGAACCCCCGCTGTCAATACGACGGAGCAACGCTCGCAGGCGAGCCTCCAACTCTGCGCCGGAATACGGCTTTACCAAGTACTCATCAGCACCGGCATCGAGCATCTCGATGATTTCAGACTCGTCATCACGCGCAGTCGCAATCATTACCGGCACATCGGACACTGCCCTGATCATTCGCAGCACATCGCGACCGTCCACATCGGGTAGACCCAAGTCCAAGATCACAATGTCAGGCGCAGAATCGATGACGCCTTGTAGCCCGGCCATACCCGTCGCTTCGGCACGCACCACATGTCCAGCATCGGCTAGCGCCTGCACTGCAAGCTGGCGAATCTGATGATCATCTTCGATCACAAACACCGATGACATAACCCGCACAGTACGCACCGCGGCGTGATGGTTCGGCTCTCTTAAGGATCTTTTAAGGCTCCCTTCAGGGTGCAGATGGGTCTGTACAGTCACAATGAGAGGGTGAAGAAGAGCTTGTGGTTCTTTGTCCTTTGGGCAGCGGGCAGTGTGGCCGCGGTATCGATCGCGTTCGTTGGCGTCGCGCTTGTGGACGGCGACTTCGTCGACCCAGCGTCGGCCCAACAGGCTTCGGCTGGTCCATCGTTCGACCCATTCCAAACCCCGACTAGCGAAGCCGAAGCACGAACGCTCGATGGGAGCGACCAAGATGCGCCGAGTCCAGAAAGCGAACGACTCAACGAGTCCGGTGCAGTTGACTCAGAAGGCCAATCCGACAGTCGCACCGGTCCAATACCGCAGGCCGTATCCGTCGACGGGTCAGTGACAGCAGCGCCAACACCGCCCAGTCCCTCGCCACCCAGTCCCTCAGCAACTAACGCTGACTCGACGGAACCATCACCGGCTTTCACCGAGTCAGCCACATCTGTGACGCCCGCGCAGGTCGATGAGTTGCCAACGAGTACTGCTGTGCCTGCAGCTGCGAGCACGCCTGTTCCGCCACCGCCGCCAACGAGTACTGCTGTGCCTGCAGCTGCGAGCACGCCTGTTCCGCCACCGCCGCCAACGAGCACGCCTGTTCCGCCACCGCCGCCAACGAGCACGGCTGTTCCGCCACCGCCAACCAGCACGCCCGTTCCACCGCCCGCGCAGGTGCTGACCTTCTACTTGGTGGGCGGCTCTACTTCGATTTCTTTCTCAGCAGACGGGGTTAGCGTTCTCTGGGCGACCCCAAACCCTGGTTTTGAGGTCGAGATCGAGCCCGAAGACGACAAGGCTCGGGTTGACTTCGAGTCCGATGGACACGAATCTCGAATCGATGCGTGGTGGTCAGACGGACCGCGGCACGAAATCCGGGAAGACTCGGACGACGACTAGCAAGGCAGCCCGAAACGGCCTGTTCAATGGCATCCCGAAGGGTGAATCGGTTTAGTTCTCTAGTAGCGGCATGAGTTCGGGGTGGCCATGATGGTTGGCCCATCCAGCCGCATCGGCGTTGGCGAGACCATCGCGGATCGTCGGATCTGCCCCAATCGACATGAGCCACGACACCAGCGTTGAATTGCCCCGCCAGCATGCGGCATGAAGGGCCGTGCCGTTCCAGTGATAGCCAGGCGGACGGTTGTTCACCCGAGCGCCAGCAACATGGAGCCGCTTAGCTGCGGCGAGTTGGCCGGAATTGACCGCCATCACGAATGCGTGATCGACAATCGCTGAGGGATCATTGGCGAGCTCATCCGGAACGGTGTCGGGAAAGGGCGAGCGGATCGGGCCTGCATCGTTGTCGATCGGGTCGCCATCTAGGAAGCCTTCCAACTCTTCGAGATCTCCCAGCCCGGCCGCAGCGGCAAGCGATCGAATCGCAGCCTTCTGCTCGACCAACAGTTCGAGGGTGTCTTGGCTCGCCCAATAGAGAGCCTCTTCGAGAGGAGCCCAGGTGTCCTTCTTGTCGTAGTCGGCACCCGAGTCGATCAGGAACTGCAAGACGGCAGTCGAGTTGCAGCCAGCAGCGGCCACGACTTCAGGCCAGGTTTCGGCTCCATGATCGACGAGCACGCGCGCGGCGCCTACCGGGTCGACGATGTCAACGTGATCACATGCCACCAGCTGTAGCAGCGTTGGATGACCACACGTCGAGCGTCGTGTGACAAGCCCCGGATTCGCGGTGAGTTCGCTAGCGAGACCCTCTAGCTGGCCGGTATAGATAGCGATTGCTGCAGTCTCGAACTCAGGATCCATAGTCGTCTCTCTCAATCATGTCCGAGTCTGATCCCTCAGCAAGCAGCCAAGTTCCACAGTAGACCTCTTCGTCGCCCTGGGCGTCGTCCGCCGATCGGTTGACTCCCGCTCAGCGGGTGAGGTTGATGATACGGCGGGCGCCGTTGGCGACGATGGCGAAGATGAAAGCGCCCGCGATCAAGTCGGGGATGGCGGAGTCGGTGAGGAGCACGGCAATGGCGGCTGCGATGACGAGCGCGTTCACCTTGATGTCGTTGGCGGTGAAGATCCAGCTGGCTTGAAGGTGAGCGTCCTCGGTTTTGATGCGGTGCAGGATCACGATGGTTGCCGTGTTGCCGGCGAGGGCGATGGCGGCGAGAACGATCATTGTCGTGGTATCGGGTGGTTCGCTGTCACTTACGGTTCGGCGGACAACTTCGAAGAGGCCGACGATGGCAAGACCGAACTGGAGACAGCCGCTGATGCGGGCGAGCTGGTTCTTGCGCGTCGTCGCGGCACCAACAGCGGCGAGGCTGAGCGCGTAGACGGCCGCGTCAGCGCCCATGTCGAGGCCGTCGGCAATGAGGCCCATGGACCGGCTGATAACCCCGAAGCTGAGTTCGGCGACACAGAGGATGGCGTTGATGAGCAGTGCTATTCGCAGTCCGGTCCGCTCCCGCTCGGGATCGGCACGGTTGGTCGCAGTACCGCCGTCGTCGAGATGCGTAACGCCCAGGTTGAGAGCCTCCAGGGCGGCGGTCACGGTGGTGGTCTCGTTGGCGTGTTCGACGCTGACTTGGCGTGTCGTCAGGTCGACGGCGACATAATCGATGTCATCGAGCTGGGCTAGGCGCATCCGAACGAGTTGCTCTTCGGCGGTGCAGTCCATTGCGTCGATGCGATACCGGCTAACAGTCATGACTTCTACGGGCGTACTCCGTTGCCAACGCTCGGCAGGAAGCGGCCGACTCGTGCTTCGTACTCGCGGTACGCGTTGGCGTGAATTCGGCGCAGATGTGGTTCCTCGACGAAACGGACTTGAAGCTCGATGGCTACGACGAGGCAGATCACGGCGATGACTGCGACGAGGTTCGGGACCATGGCGGCGAACCCAAGGGCAGTGAACATCATGGCGGTGAAGATCGGGTTGCGCACGACGGAGAAGACGCCGCCTGTCACGAGTCCGGTGATCTCGTCGCGGTCGATCCCGATTCGCCATTCGCGGCCCATGCCCAATTGGGCCATGTAGGTCGCAGCGATCCCTACGACAGCGACCACAACGCCCGCGACCGGGAGGGTGCCACTGCTGGTGAGCGGACCGAGGCCAGCCATGGCCGCGATGGGGGCAGCGATCGCACCAGCGAACGCCACGATCAACAACAGGTACGCAATGCGTTCGATGGCCGAGGCGTCAGGGGCGAACGCCCCGGGCCGGATGCCCGAGTCGCCGGTGGTGCGTTTCTGAACGACCGACCGGACGACAAAGACGACGAGGAACCAGACGGCAAACAGAACGAGGGCGAGAACATTCATAGTGTCGTCATCCCTCGGTGCCGGGGTGATGAGCGAGATGTTCACGCGATAGGTCCAGCACCATCCGAACGTGGGCATCGTCGAGCCGGTAGAAGATGTTGCGCCCGTCTCGCCGATTCCGGACAACTCCGGCGGTGCGCAGCAGACTCATCGCCTGTGACACCTTCGTCTCCGTGGTCTCGACCACTGCAGCGATATCACACACGCAGAGCTCGCCAGCCTCGAGAAGCGCAAACAAGATCCGAACCCGTGTCGGATCGCCCAGCAGTCTGAACATCTGGGCGAGGGCGGTCGCCTCCTCGACATCGACCAACGACGCCGCAAGGGCAACCTTGGCCTCGTCAACTTGGCGCTCAGCGCACGTTTCATTCCGTTCCGATACCTTCATATCTCTGAAGATATAGAGGTGATAACTTAATGACAACTGCGGTCCGGTGGTTTCTCGCTGCCGATCTCACGAACTGGCTGCCTCGAGCTGCATCCGTTAATCGAGCTGGGTCGGTTCATGCGCAACAACCCAAACCTGGCCGATGCCTCGGTGAAGCTCCGGGCCGATGACAACGATGCAGAGCTGGAGATTCCCGGCGAAGCGTTGCGTCTGCTGGTTGATGTTCTCGCTGAGATAGCGAATGGCAACGCGGTGGCAATCGCCCCTGTGCCTGCCGAGTTAACCACCCAGCAAGCAGCCGACCTGCTGAATGTCTCTCGTCCCTATCTCGTCAAGTTGCTCGAAGAGGAACGGATCCCATTCCGACGAGTCGGCAACCGGCGCAGGGTTCTGCTGACTGACCTTCTTGTGTTCAAGCGCAACGATGACCGAGAGCGCCACGCCATTGCTGACAAGCTCACAGCCGAAGCCGAACTCCTCGGCCTCGACTGCTAGGCCTAGCAGTAGCAATGGCTAACGAGATCGCGGCCTGCAAGCTCCCGGGCGTGGTCAGCGTGGCTGCGCCCAGGGAAGTCCAGCGAGCATGAAGCCGATCCGATCACCCCGTCCTCACCCTGAACACGCCGATCCGCTTCCTCATGGCCATGACCTCACGGCTGGAGCACTGTCGGTGAGCGCTCCGGCCAAAGTGCTGATGTCTTTGGGATCGCCAGTAAGCACGTCCAATCCCAACCAGTGTGCAGTTATGACCAGATGAGCATCTACGACGTCGCTCGTACCGGTAGACGCCATCAATTCGCCAACCGGCCGCATGCTCGCTGCGTAATAGTCGTGCACGTTCAGACCTTTGAGAAACCGAGCCAGCAACACTTGGCGAGGGTTCCGCCAGACCTGAGACACCACGGGTGCGGTCGTGTGCAGCGCTACACCTGAACGCTTGGCGTATTCGGCGAAGCTGGTGGCCGCCTTGTCGTTTCGGGCGACTGACACGAGCACGCTCGCATCGAGCATCACGAGAAGTACCGACGCCCCGCTTCGGCAACAGCCTCTTCATCGACGCCGCCGTGGTCACCCCACGCCTCGGCGAGATACTCATCAAGCGCTTTGGCCCGGTTTCCTTCGGTCTCGAGCCTTCGAAGCGCAAGCCGGATCGTCGCCGACCGATCACCGCCGGCAAATTGCTCGGCGAGGCGGTCAAGTTGTTCAACCTCATCGGCGTCGAGCCTGACAGCCGTAGTCGTAGCCCGGGCCGCGCGCCCGGCCACAGCACCCTGTCTACTTTCACTCTCGGAAGGATTCGATACAGCCATACTCGACATTGTACAACGAGCGTATAACGAAGCAAGTCACGAGATGACTCCCACCGCACTCCAGGCGTTGTTCGACCGGTCAAAGCGCGGCGTTTTGTCACAGTCCTTCAGCCATTCGATTGCCGGAATGGAGTTGAGCTATCTAGCCAGCGCCCCGGGTCGGCCTCGATCAGGAGTTGCATCGTTCGCCAACCCATGCGAGTAATGCGAGTCTAACTCGCAAAAGATTGCGACTTGTTCTAGGGTTGCAGTCATGAGCGAGTCAGCACTGCCGGACGGTCGAAATGCAAGACGTGAACGCAGTCGAGCTGCAGTGATCGAGGCAGTCTTTGCTCTGGTTCAAGAAGGCAAGATGCCGCCATCGGTCGAGGACGTGGCCGAGCGCTCGGGAGTGTCGGTCTCCTCGATCTTCCGAAATTTCGAGGGTATTGCCGACATGCAACGACAAGCCCTCGAGCACTCCCATCGTCAGTGGGCGTCAGACTTCGAGGTCAACGATGCCGACGCTGCGCAGACGGCTCGTATCAAGTCGCATGTGAAGACTCGAATTGAGTTCTTCGAGCGCGCCGGTGGGCTGATGCGCGTGGGTCGCAGTCGAGCGCTCGATCATGAGCCGATGGTCGAGGGTCTGGCCAGGCTCCGAGCCCGCTTCGCTGATCAGACCCGTGAACGATTCGCAGTCGAGCTACGGGCGCTGACACCCGCAGCCGCCGCTGACCTCGTTGCCATTGTCGACACCGTCACCTCGCCGGAAGCGTTCGAGTTGATGAGCGCCGCTCACGCCCGTACCCCGAAGCAGATCTCCCGAGCCTGGGTGTCCACGCTCAGTGCGCTGCTCGAAAAACCGTCCCCAGATCCGCAAGGAGCACCATCATGAGCAGGCCATCAAGATTCGAAGGGACCATCGGCAAGACGGTCGCCGATTCCGAGGCGTGGTATGACGATCCTCCGCACCCTGGCAGTGATGCCCCGAACGTCGTGTTGGTGCTGCTTGACGACACCGGCTTTGCCCAATTCGGTTGCTACGGCTCAGACATCGACACACCAAATGTCGATGCACTGGCGGCCGGGGGAGCGCAGTTCACCAACTTCCACGTGACGCCGCTTTGCTCACCGACCCGGGCATCACTTCTGACTGGCCGCTCACAACATGCCGTCGGGATGCGGGCGGTATCGAACTTCCGAACCGGCTTCCCGAACCAGTTGGGCCACATCAGCAACCACGCAGCGACGGTTGCCGAGGTGCTGGGTTCTGAGGGGTACGCCACGTTCTGTGTTGGCAAGTGGCATCTCGCTCCCATGGAGCAGTGCTCGGCGGCAGGCCCGTTCGACCAATGGCCGCTCGGCCGAGGCTTCGATCGCTTCTATGGCTTCCTCGAAGGGGAGACCGACCAGTTCCACCCCGATCTGGTGCAGGACAACCACCCGATCGATCCGCCGGGCAAGCCCGAGGACGGTTATCACGTCAGTGAAGACATGATCGATCAGCTGATCGGCATGATCAGCGACAGTAAGGGCGTGCGGCCCGACCGCCCGTTCTTCGCCTACGTGCCCTTCGGTGCCACCCACGCGCCGCACCAAGCGCCGGCCAGTTACCTCGAGAAGTACAAGGGTCGCTACGACGAAGGATGGGACGTCGTTCGTCAACGCTGGTTCGAGCGTCAACTCGAGCTCGGCGTGATTCCGGCCGGCACAGAGTTGGCGCCCCGCAACCCCGGCGTCGAGGCATGGGACGATCTCTCCGAGAACCAGAAGCGTGTGAACTGTCGGCTGCAGGAAGCGTTTGCCGCCTTCCTCGATCACACCGATGACCAGATCGGCCGACTCATCCAGGCGCTTCGTGACTCCGGCCAACTCGACAACACGATCGTCGTAGTGCTCGCTGACAACGGAGCTTCGCAAGAGGGTGGACCGTTCGGCGTCATGCACGAGATGAAGTTCTTCAACGGCATCTTCGACACCGCCGACGACGTCATCGATCAGATCGACAACATCGGTGGCCCGCACAGCCACACCAACTACCCGTGGGGCTGGGCGCAGTGCGGCAACAGCCCCTTCAAGTGGTACAAGCAGAACACCCACGAAGGTGGCGTGCACGTGCCGATGATCATGCACGGCCCTGGTGTGGCCGAGGCAGGAACGAAGCGGGATCAGTTTGTCAACGTCTCCGACATCGTCCCCACGATCTACGAGCTCGTCGGCGTATCGGCCCCTGCGACTTTCAAGGGGCTCGAGCAGTTTCCCGTGACGGGCCCGTCGTTTGCTCCGGCACTGGCGGACTCATCCGCTCCGGCGTCCAACACGCTGCAGTACTTCGAGATGGGTGGTAGTCGAGCGCTGGTCGCCGGCGACGGTGGCGATCTCTGGAAGGCGGTGTGTAAACACGACAAGGGGGCTGACTACGACACCGAGCAGTGGGAGCTCTACCACTTGTCCGAAGATTGGTCGGAGTGCAACGACCTCGCTGAGGTCGAGCCTGAACGGTTGAGCGGGTTGAAGGAACTCTGGTGGGAAGAGGCGGAGCGTCACGGTGTCCTGCCGCTCGACGACCGGATGATCGAGCTGTTCGGCGCCCGGTTCCGAGACAACTCGCCTCATCCGGCCGACCGCCGCTACGTCTATCGGCCGCCCATGTCGCCGATGCCCGGCCAGGCCGCGGCTTCGATCGGTGGATCATCGTTCGACCTCACCGCTCGGGTCACCCGGGAAGCGGGTCAGGGCGGCGTCATCTACGCCACCGGCACCGAGAACTCCGGGCTGTCGGTTTTCGTGCAGAACGACAAGCTGGTCGTTGACTACAATGCGTTCGACGATCACACGATTCTTGAGTCCGAGATCGACGTTCCCGCCGGTAGCTGCGAGCTCGTGCTGGCCATCCGTCGAACGGGCGGCCGTACCGGGACCATGGCGGTGCTGGTCGACGGAACACTCGCCGGCTCGATCGACCTGCCGCTGTTCATGTCGATGATGTCATCGGTTGGGCCCAGCGTTGGCTACGACCATGGCTCGCCAGTGTCGGCTCGCTACGAGGCACCTTTCGCCTTCGAAGGGACGCTGCACGAGGTCGTCATCCAGCTCCTGTCTCGCAAGGACGTCGAGGCTCAACGAGCCGAAGCCGCAGCAGAAATGAGTCGACAATGACGATCGCAGTAACACTCCTCGGGACCGGCAGCCCCATGCCGGATCCCAACCGGGCCGGCCCAGCCACGCTGATCTCTGCTGGCGAGGGCGATGCAGCAGAGCACTACCTGGTCGACGCTGGCCGTGGTGTGCTCATGCGTCTCGCCGCAGCGATGGTGGGAGCGCCGAACCTCACTGCCGTGCTCATCACGCACTTGCACAGCGATCACATCACTGATCTGAACGATGTGATCACCACTCGCTGGGTAATGACCTTCGAAAAGACTCCGCTCACCATCGTGGGCCCGGTCGGCACGCAGAAAGTGGTGGATCACATCCTCGCCTCGCTCGAGCCGGACATCGACTACCGCATCGCTCATCACCAAGATCTCGACTACCAGCCGCCGGTCAAGGTGATCGAGGTGACCGCGGGTGTGATCGAGTTGCCTGACGGGCAGGGCGGTCAGGTCACCATCACGTGCGGCCAGACCGACCACAAACCGGTCGAGCCCAGCGTTGGCTATCGCTTCGACTTCGGCGGCGCCAGCGTGGTCGCTGCTGGCGACACCGTGCCGTGTGAGGGCCTCGACTCCCTCTGTGCCGGCGCCGATGCCGTGGTCCACACGGTGATCCGCAAGGACATCATCGCCAACATCCCCATGCAGCGAATGCAAGACACCCTCGACTACCACTCGTCGCCGGAACAGGCGGCACAGACTGCTGCCAAGGCAGACCTGACGACACTGATCCTCACCCACTACGTGCCCCCAATGCCGATGAGCGGCACCGAAGACGACTGGCGAGCACTCGCCGCCGAACACTTCAGCGGCGCCATCGAAATCGGCGACGACCTCCACCGAGTCGTCGTCTCACCCCGTCCCTAGCCCTGCCCCCACTGGCGCTGTCCATCGATGGACGGTGCTTCTCACCTCACCAGAAACCGAAACCGAAAGCGAAACCGAAACTGAAAGAAGAACGATCATGAAGTCACTTCGCACACCCGACGAGCGGTTCGTCGATCTCGACGGCTATCAGTCACCGCCGGTGGTGACAAGGCGTTCATCGAACTCGTGCCGGGCGCTTCTGGCCAGCCCGACGTCACCGTCGAGAACGCCCACCACTTCTTCCAGGAAGACGCTGCGCCGCAGTTGGCGCAGATCATCATCGACGCCGCGGGCGCGAAGTAGGCGTTGATGGCTGTTGTCGAACGTCGCGCGCGCATCGAGCGCCCGTCATCTGAGGTGTGGGCGATCCTCTCCGACTTCGCCGCGATCAGTCGGTGGGCGCCGAACGCCGATCACTCGTCGCTCATGACTGAGCAGCGGGAAGGCGTCGGTGCCGTACGACGGATCCAAACCAGCGGCACCACCATTCTCGAAACCGTCGAATGGTGGGAACCTGGCGTTGGGTTGTCGTACGCGATCACGGGGCTCCCGCCAGTGATCAGGAGCGTCACGAACACCTGGCGCCTCGAGCCCGTCGGTGCTCAAACTGACGTGTCGCTCACCACCGAGATCGATGCCGGTCCTCGACCGCCGCAGCAGCTCCTGGCCAAGGCCGTCGGCCGCAAGCTGGGCGAGGCGTCCGACCAGATGCTCGCTGGTCTTACTGATGCGATGAACGAGAAGAAGGCAGGCGGACTCCATGACTGAGACCCGACCAGATGTGATCGTGATCATGAGCGACGAGGAGCGGGCAGCTCCGCCATACGAATCAGTCGACGTTGCCGCTTGGCGGCGTACCGCCTTGCCAGGTGCCTCGTGGTTCGAAGAGAACGCCGTCAACTTCCGTCGGCACTACACCGGCTCGCTGGCATGTGTCCCCAGCCGGCCCACAATCTTCACCGGCCAGTACCCGCAGCTGCACGGCGTCACGCAGACCGACGGGCTCGGGAAGGCGCACGACGACTCACGCATGCGTTGGCTCCCTGAGGGTGAGGTGCCGACGCTCGGCCATTGGTTCCGGGCCGCTGGCTATGACACGCACTACGACGGCAAGTGGCATCTCTCCCACGCTGACCTCCACGATGCCGACGGTAACCGGATCGACGCCAACGACGACGAGGGCAACGTCCTGACCGAAGGGGTCGAGAAGTATCTCGAAGCCGACGCGCTTGATGGCTACGGCTTCTCTGGCTGGATCGGCCCCGAGCCCCATGGCGGGCAACTCCGAGACGCTGGCGTCCGTCGGGATCCGCTCATTGCCGACCGTGTCGTTGCGTGGCTCGAAAACCGCTACGCCCGGCGAGCCGCTGGCGACGCTGATGCCCACCGACCGTTCCTTTTGGTTGCAAGTTTCGTGAACCCACATGACATCGTGTTGTTCCCGGCCTGGGCTCGACGTGGCAGCCCGCTCGAACCGTCGCCCCTCGACCCTCCTCATGTTCCGGAAGCCCCGACCGCTCACGAAGACCTCGCCACGAAACCAGCAGCGCAGATCGCCTTCCGTGACACCTACGCCAGCGGCTATGGGCCGGTACGAGCGGTCAACGGTGCCTACAACAAGCGGGCGCAGGAGTATCGCGACCTCTACCACCGCCTCCACGCCGAGGTCGACGCCCCGATCGATCGAGTACGTCGTGCGGTGACTGGGCAGGCAAGTGATGCCGTCATCGTGCGGACGTCTGACCACGGCGACTTGCTCGGTGCTCATGGCGGTCTGCACCAGAAATGGTTCAACCTGTACGACGAGGCCGCGCGGGTTCCCTTCGCCATTGCGAAGGTCGGCAACCAGGCGACAGCGGGCACCGTTGTCAGCGACGCCCCCACCTCGCATGTCGACATCGTGCCCACGCTGCTCGCGGCGGCTGGCATCGACGAGGCAGCCGTCGCCACGCAGCTCGCTGCTGACTTCAGCGAAGTCCACGCACTGCCGGGCATGAATTTGATGCCTGTGGTCGAGGATGCTGCAGCAGCCGATCGAGATCGCGGCGTCTACCTGATGACGTGCGACAACATGCTCGAAGGCGACACGGGCGCATCCGGAGTTGCTCGCCGACTTGGCCGAACGTCGAAGCCGCCACTGCCGCTCCGGGTCAACACCCCGGCGCACGTGGCTTCGAACTTCGAGGGCCTCGTGCAGCGCATCGACGGCACGCTCTGGAAGCTCGTGCGGGTCTTCGACGACCCAGCGACCTGGACCGAGCCCGGTGTTCGGCATCTCGCCGCCAGCGGCGGGCCCGGTCCCGACCAATACCGAACCGCTCCCGTCCCTGATCAATGGGAGCTGTATGACCTCGATGCCGATCCCATCGAGGCCGAGAACCGCTGGCACGACATCGCTGCCGACGTCCGAATCGCCGATGCGTTCGAACGCATGTGCCAGGCGATGAAGGCCGAACGGTCTCGAGCCGTTCCCGAACGCAATCAACCGTGGCCCTATGCGTCACGCCAACCGTCTGGAGGCCCCATGGCCAAGACTGCACCGCCGCCCGCTCGAGCACTACGCAAGCTCGCGCAAAAACTGGGTATGCATCCCGATGACCCGGATGCGACCAAGTTCGACCTCGCGGGTAAGCGGGCCTTGGTCGTTGCCACCAACGCTGGCGTCCTCGACATCGGCAAGCCCACCGGCGTGTTCGCCAGCGAGATGACGGTGCCCTACTACGCATTCCTCGACGCTGGAATGGCGGTTGACGTCGCCAGCCCCCTAGGCGGAGTGATCCCCGTCGACCCCAAGTCGATCAAGCCGGTGGTTCGAACCAGCGAGGACGATCGCTTCCTGGCCGACGACGAGTTCAAGGCCAAAGTCAGCGGGTCGCTCCCGATCGGCGAGCTCGACATGGCCGACTACGACGTTGTCTTCCTTGCCGGTGGTTGGGGCGCTGCCTTCGACTTCGGCTTCTCCGACGCGCTCGGCGCGAAGATGACGGAAGCGAACGCCGCTGGCTTGGTGATGGGTGGTGTGTGCCACGGCCCCCTGGGCTTGCTCAATGCGAAGGCCGTTGACGGTTCGCCGTTGGTCGCTGGGCGCAAGATCTCGGCAGTGACCGACAAACAGGTGAATGAACTCGACATCACCATCACACCGCATCATCCCGAACGCGAGCTGCGGGCAATGGGTGCCGAATTCGAGAGCCAGACCAGGCGACGCGACCCACTGGCCAACCACTGGGTGGTCGACGGCAATCTCGTCACCGGACAGAACCAAAACGCTGCGCCCATGGTGGCCAGGGAAATGATGACGCTGCTCGCAGACGCCGAGAAGCTGAAGGGAACAACAGCATGACAAACAGCCCCCGCTACGGAACAGTCAACACCGAGTACGGCGTGAAGCTGGCCACCACGCCGCCGGAAGAGGACGGACCGGTATGGATGGTCAACCTGAAGAAGTACCGCGAGGTCGCCGACTACACCGATGGGAGGGAGGCGACGATCAGTGGGCGGGAGGCGGACGACATCTACACCCCGGTTGATTCGCTGGCTGCGGTCGGCGCCGAGCTCGTATTCGCTGGCGACGTCGACCAGCAGTTACTAGGCGACGAGACCGTGTGGGACCGAGTGGCCATCGTCAAGTACCCGACCCGCAAGTCGTTCATCGACATGCAGTCGCTCCCGAGCTTCCAAGAGTCGCACCAACACAAAGACGCTGGCATGGAGTTCACGATCGTGATGGGTGGCCAGCCAATGACCTTGCCGTCGGCACCCGCTGGGTTCGAGGCTGCTGAATGGACCGATGTCCCGCACCCGCCAACTGGCGACGATGGCCCGGCCATGGTCGTGCACATCCTCCGGTTCCACGACGTGGAGGAGGGGCACGCCACGCCGACCCACATGGAGCAGTACCAGAGCGAAGCAGCCAAGGTGGCCCTCGGTCACGGCGTCCAGACTCACGCCTGGTTCGCGATCGAGGACACGATCCTGGGTGACGGTCGAGTCTGGCACCAGGCCCGGTTCAACCTGTTCCCGAGCAAGGCGGCCTTCATGGCCGTGGTGATGGACCCCGCCCGACTCGAGGCGCAGAAGGAACACCGCGAGACCGCCATTGCCGACACGTACACGATGATCGTGCGACCGACGCTCGATCGTCTGACTGCATCGACCAGCAGCGAAGCCTGACCCGGAATCGAACCGACGACCTAGGACTTAGGAGATCCAATCGAGGGTCTTTTGGGAATCGTTGCGGTGGCGCCAACTTCGTTGTGATTGCAACGAGTTTGAGCGAATTCGGTTTGCAACGATTTGTCCAGGTTTGTGGCCCTTTGGCGCCCTTTCGTGTGATATCTGTGTGATGAAATGCAGGGCGGCGGCCCGGATCTCGGTCCTCACACGCGCCTGACTGATGCTTAGGGGTCGTGTGGTTTGGCTCTCCGTTGATGCTGCGGGCCGCAGTGGTCAGGCTGTCAGTAGCGCCGCTGGTATCACAGCGATGCCGTCGGCGCGGCGATAGGCCTCTTTTCCTGTGGTGACGATGGCGGCATCGAGAAGGTCGGGCCCGATTCGATCTGCTAGCCATTCCAAGTGTCGGCTGTCGTTGCGATCTGGGGTGGCGGAGAGTTTCACCTCGATGGCCACGACTTTGCCGTCGCCTCGTTCGATTATGAAGTCGATTTCGTGTTCTCCTGACCGGGTTCGCAGATGTCGGACGCTCGCCTCGTTGGCTTGGGCGTAGGTCCGAAGCGAGAGCGCCACGAGTGATTCAAAGAGAGCGCCGAGCAGGGTCCCATCGCGGGGCATTGCGGGTCCGGCTGGCGCGCCTTCGAGGAGTGCACCGCTGTCCATGCCGAGCAAGCGGGCGGCTAGCGCCGGATCGGCAAGCTGATGTACTGGTGATGCGGCGAGTCTCCGGAGTCGGTTTCGGGTTGGCGCCCAGGCTGGGGTTTCTTCGATCATCCACAGTTGGTTCAGCGTTGCCCGGTATGGGATCGTCGTTGTTTTGGCAGGCTTGTCTGACTCGCCAGACGACGCAGCGTCTCGAATCGTCTCATAACTAGCGGTGGTTGATGATGCAGCGGCGTAGGCAGTGATCCAACGACGCAAGGCGTCTTTGTTCCGAACATTATGACCAAGCTCGACAAAGTCTCGTTCGATTACTCGATCGATGTAGCCGTCGAGTTGGCTTCGTAGAACGCGTCCAGTCTGTGTGCGAATCGCCGGGAACCCGGACCGTATGATCTCGTTGACATAGTCCTCAAGAGAAACTGAGCTTGCACCCTGAACCGGCAAGCGCTTGCCACTCAACAGGTTTGCGAGGCTCACGGTGGGTACCGCCAGCGCCCGCTCGGCAAGAGACATTGGCCGCATTCGGACTGTCACGATTCGTCCTGCCCCACTGTGGGTCGGTGCCTCGGTCGGCGTCGCCGACCCGGTCAAAAGGAACCTGCCGGGGCTGGCATCGCTATCAACAGAGCGGCGGACCAGATCCCAGACGCTCGGGAATCGTTGCCACTCATCGATCAGGATGGGGGCGTCACCAGTGATCAAACGTTCCGGCGCAGCCTTCGCGATCTCAAACTGGTCCTGGTCATCGAGGCGATAGACGGTCCCGGCGCGGCGCATCCCGGTCTCGGTCTTCCCAACCGCCTTCGGCCCCTCGAGCGAAATAGCGGGCAACCCCAAAAGAAGTTCATCAAGTTCACTATCGACGATACGCGGGCGGTAATCCACGTTTAAACGCTACCAAATGGACGGCAACCGTCCTAGGCTTTGGACGCCTGCGGCTGGTCTGTTTGCGTATTGCGTTCAAACGAATCGATGCCCGCGAGCACAACGTCATTGCAGACGGCCTCCACTACCGGGCAAAGCAGCAGGCAAAGGCCTTCGCTGTCACCTGCGTGAAGTTCCAAGACGCTCTCGACGCGGATCTTGAGAACCGGGCGCTCGGTGACCGCCATACTGAAATCGCCGACGATCTCAACATCACAATCCACACCGCATAACCCCCCCAGTTGTCAAAATGGTTGTAATTGCAGCGCCCACGGAGGGAATCGAACCCCCGGCCTAGGACTTAGGAGGTCCCCGCTCTATCCGACTGAGCTACGTGGGCAGGCGTCGTCAATGTATCTGGGTGGAGGTCCCCGACTCCATCTCTTTGCCCGACTGAGCTACGTGGGCAGGCGTCGTCAATGTATCTGGGTGGAGGTCCCCGACTCCATCTCTTTGCCCGACCGAGCTACATGCGCGGGCGTGATGGCTCTTTCTACGCAGTCTGGTCAAGGAACTGGCTGAACCGGGCAACCAGGTCCGGCAGTTGGGCGCCGAAGAAATGGTCGGCGCCGTGGATTACCTGGATCGAGGTGTTCTGCCAGTCGGCGACGGTGACCGCCGCCTTGTTCGGTGGGTTGAACTGATCGTTCTGGCCTATGGCCAGCACCTTTGGAGCAGGCGATGTCTGCGCAGTCATCTCGGCGGGGTCGACGACTCCCAGTGGGGGAGCGGCCAGGAACCAGCCGGCGACCCGTTCGTCGTCGATGGTCAACGAGACGTCGGCACCGAACGACCAACCAGCCAGCAACAGGGGCACGCCGGGAGCAGCTTCGGCCAGGTGATCGAGTGCAGCCGCTACGTCGAGTCGCTCGGCACCACCTTTGTCGTGAGCGCCGGTCGAACGGCCGACGCCCCGGAAGTTGAACCGCAGCCCGGCGACGGAACCTCCGTCGAGTGCGCCAAAGAACCCTGCTGGCACCGGCGTGTACATGTCGCCGCCCATCTGTGGATGCGGGTGCGTGATGACCACCGCCGCCGTCGGGGCGTCGGGTAGATAGAGTTCTGCTTGGAGCGATTCGCCGTCGCTGGTTTCGATGGTTGTGTCAGCCAGTGCCATTGCGCAACAGCTTGCCCGAGTGCACGTGCAATAGCTCGTCATCGGCGATCGTCTGCTCACCATTCACGATCACGGCGTGATAGCCGCTGGCCTTTGAATACGACGCCACTCAACGCCGGGCAGATCCGCGACGACCTCGTTCGGTCCGATGCTCAGCGACTCGGGGTCACACCACAACGTCGGCCGGCACGCCAGCACGCAGTACACCGCGATCGGTGAAGCCGGCGAGATGCGCCGGCAGCGTCGAGAGCCGACGGTGCGCCTCTTCATAGGTGATCCACTGATTGTCTCGCACCTGCTCGGTCAACGTCTCGGTGGGGTAGCGACCTGCGGTCAGGAACTTGGTGTGCGCTTGTCGGCATTCGGCCGGCCTTGGCATCGTCCAAGCCCAGCATCTCGACCAGCATCGGCCCGGCCGGGACATACGGCAGGATGTTGATCGCCTTAGGGGTTCGATCCAGGCTGTGGAGATACTCGGGAAACGTGACCCAGTCCCATGGCATACCCAGCTTCAAAGGGGCTGTCCTCGCTCAAGTCATTGGCCGAGGCGTAGCCCGATAATTCAGACGTCGGGCACCGGCGACCTGACTACGGTCGGGCGATGGCACATCCCACCTGGCCTCTGTTCGACTTGATCGTGCGCACACCCGTGCTCGAGCTGCGGGTGCCTACCGACGACGAGATCACGATGCTTGTCGCCCAGCTCGACAGCTCGATCTATGAGCGGACGGGCTTCATGCCGTTCACCATGGACTTCACCGGAGATCCGATCGCAAGCATGAAGTACTTCTGGAGCACACGGTCGAACTGGACGGCCGACAACTGGACGCTCAGCCTGGTGCCTTTCATCGACGGCGAACCGCTCGGCAACCAGGCACTGCGAGCCAGCGACTTTCCGCTTGTGCGTCGTTTCGACACCGGCTCGTGGCTCCTGCCAGATGCGCAGGGACGAGGCATAGGTACCGAGATGAGAGCGGCCGCACTACACCTGGCGTTCGACGGGCTCGGTGCGCTCGAAGCCGAGTCCGAAGCCCACGTGGACAACGAAGCATCGAACGGTGTGTCTCGACGCCTCGGCTACGAAACAACGCATCGCCAACTTGCCAAGTTCGGCGATGAGCGCGGCGAGGTCTACAAGCTGCTGCTTCGGCGCGACACGTGGGAAACGCTGCGTCGAGACGACATCGAGATCATCGGCCTCGACGCGTGCCTGCCGATGTTCGACCTCGACTAGAAGGTGCGCCTTCAGTGCGTGCGCAACTCGTCGAACTCGGGTGCCCAAGGCAAGGCGGCGACGTCGGGTTCGACCCAAGCCGACCGGGCCTCGGTGCCGAACAGCACGCCTCGTGACCAGTGGCCAAGGGCTGCCTGGCGGTCACACGATGGCACCTCGAAGAGCTCTTCGAGAGTGGGCGCAGCCGCGGCGGCAATGACCATGACGTTGCGACCTCGACCGGTGTGCCACTCAGCCAACTACTCCCCTGGTCCTAGGTCGATTGGTCTATGAAATGGGAAAATAGAGCACCACGTCGACACATTTATCTCAAAAACTGGAGAGTGGTCGATATAACGGCAATCCGAGTACATCGATCGTCCGTAAGGGCGATCATGAAGGAACGGGTTAGCCAGTGCCGACTTTTAGATTCAACGGACGCGGAACTGTCCTCATCTTGACTGTGGTTGCAATGCTTGCGGCCACCTTGACCGTGAGTAGTAGTGCGGTCGCCGATGACAATCCGGCCACCGACGGGTTTTCGATGTCGTGCTCGGTCACACCCGACACGACACCCGACACCATCGTCGACGCTGGCCTTCAGGGTGTTGTTGCGGGTGAGTCGATGACGTTCGCCAACGAGATCGAGTTGGATCCGGGGATTGTCTACCAGGACATATTGCTTCGCCCTGATGGCTCCGTGTACTACGCCAGCTACATCGAGTTGATCGACTTGCCATCGGCGCTTGTGCTGGAGCCAGGATCAGTGCAGTTCATGATCAACGATGTGCCGGTATCGGTGTTGCAGCAGGCCACACCTGACCCCACACAGTTCGTCTTGCAAACAACGGGAGCCACCACATGGCGGCTGTTGTTCCCCGGTGACGAAGCCCAGATGCTGGCTGACCAGACCGGCACGGGAGCCGTCAGTTACGTGGTCGGTGCACCAGAAACCCTGCGGCTCGAGTTCCGGGCGCAGATGCCAGTTGGCACCCCGCTCTACCAACCCGAAGACGGGATCGAATGTTTCGCATCCTTGTCGACCGGTGCATCGAACCGTGACACGGGTCGGCCCCGAGTCGCAGTAGCCACCGTGGGCAACGAGTTGAACGTGGAGAAGACGACACGACTCGACAACGCCTACGTTGCAGGTGGGATTGCAGAGTTCACGCTCGTAGCTCAAGTTCCTGTGCTCGACTCGGCCACGCTTTCGCACGCAGTTGCACCCGCGAACAATGTGGTGCTGGTCGACAATGTGCCTCTCGGGCTGGAGCCGACGGATGCTCAAGGCGTGCTGATCGCCGATGGCGGCACGACGGCTGGTGGCGGTATCTGGTCAGCCGGTGCCCGCACGATCACCTACACCCTCGGCACCTTGTTGCCAGGTGATGTCTGGTCCACCGACGAACTTCTCCAAGTCGACCCGGCCAGCTTGCCCGCCGTCCGTTTCGTGAACGAGGTGTGTGGTTCCTTCACTTCACTATCTGATCCAACACCAGTGGTCGACGCCGGTTGTGCAACGGCCGAGATTATTGTTGCCTCGGAAGCGCCAGCAGTCGCCAAAGAGGCACTGCGGATTCCCGACGGCGCCCAGCTCGAGCGCTACGGCGTGGAGCTTCCATTCTGGTACGAGGTGACGGTGGCGATTCCGGGCCAGTCCAGCTACGAGAACTTCACCATCTTGGACACCCTGCCCGACGGTGTGGTGTTCAACAGCTATGTGAGTGCCCAGTGCACCCCGGCAGGTGCTACCTGTCCGACCCCGATCGATGTGCTTGCTGCCACCGTGTTCCCCGGCGGCAACGGCACCGGCATTGGTTGGTATCCGAACTCACTGCCCTTCGACGCCAACCCACGCACGATCACCCTGCGATACGAAGTCCAACTCGCTCCCACATACTCCAGCGGCGCGCCGGTGCAGTACTTCGACGAGTTCATCAACGATGTGACGATCAACTGGAACACGGTTGATCGCCTGGGCGCAGTAGTGCCAGCGACGGCTTCGCCACCGGTCTTCGACGGCACCGAAGCCGCCGCCGACACCATTGTCTATGACCGCCCCTTGCTGCTCATCGACAAGACCGTGCTGACCAGTGACGGACTGGCTGCCGACGAAACCCGTGGTCAGTGGGACTATGAGGTCGGCGACATCGCCACCTACAGCTGGCAGGTAACGAACCAAGGTTCGAGCGATGCCTACAACGCGACCATCGTCGATGTCCCTGCTGGGCTCGACATCGACATCACCACCGTGCTGATCGACGGCTCCCCCTGCGGTGCGGCCTGTTCGCTCGTCGGCGCCGCTGTTCCTGCTACCGACCTACAGGTCGTACTCGCCGGGCCGATCGCACCGGGCGTCGGGAACGCCGTGACCGTGTCGTATGACGCAGTCCCGATCGCCAGCGGTGAGCTGGACAACACCGTCTCGATCCCCACCTATGAAGACGAGTTCGAGACTGTCTACCTGGAGAACCCCGAGGACACCGTCGGTCTGGTACTGCCTGACCCTGAACTCACGCTCGCGAAAGTCAACGCGCTGGGCACCGAAGAGATCGCCAATACGGTTGGAACACAAGCTGCGTTCGAGTTCACCGTCACCAACGTGTCGGCGACCACCGCCTACACGCCGGTTGTTACCGATACCACCCCACCGACCGGCATGTGTGCGGTAGACGACGGCCTCGACGCATCAGCCACTGGCGTTACCGAAACCGCTCCCGGAGTCTGGGCCCTCGATGCCCCACTGGCACCCGGCGCCTCGGCATCCTTTATTGCCTGGCTCGAGGTTTGTGGTCCCGTCGAACCCGGTGACTACACCAACGAAGCCACCTTGACCTGGTCCGACCTGGCCGACGCCGTCGACGACAACGGCGACGCCTACGAGGCGACCGATGATGCACCGCTCACCTTGATCGGCGCGCAGTTCGAAGTCGAGAAGTCTCCTGCTGTCGACGCAGGCGCGTTGATTCCGTGGTCGGTGGATGACGACAACGACCCGCCAATCTCTTCTGAGCTGGATCTCGACGAACTCAACAGCGCCGAATGGACGATCGTTGTCAAAAACACCGGCATTGCTCCGATCGGCGGACTGAATATCGTCGATGCGCTGCCGGATCCCTACGAACATCTGGTTGGGTCGATCGTGCTCGACCCGAATGACCCTGGCTACAGCTTGCAGTGGTTCCCCGCCGCAGCCCAAGACACCGTCACCGACAATTCTGTCGCTGCTGGCAGCGGCGCCGTCTGGGAGGCCGATGGGTACACCAATGTTGTCGATCTGACGATCGGGCAGCTCGCGCCGGGAGCAACCGTCGAGATCACGGTGCCATTTGTGCACAACGGCGAAGCCCCAGCCGACGGCGAACTCACCCGTCTGAACATCGTCGAGGTGCGCAACGACAATCTGGCCTTTGACGCCGATCTGCATGTGGCTGAGGGTGAGTTCACCCTGATTCCACTCGAGCTGGGCCCGAGTGTGTCCAAGACGGTTTCTCAGACCTCGAATACACCTGGTATCGGCAACGAGATCGAGCCGGGTCAACCGGGTCGACAGGTCGACTTCGCCATCGAAGTCACCATGCCGACAACGTCAACCACCCAGACGCACGACATCTGGATACTCGACGAACTGCCCGATGGCATGTCCTTGGTCAACGAACCGGCTGTTTCCACTCTGCCACCCAGCACCGCTACCGACGGTTGGACCGTCACGTGTACGTCGGCCGATTGTGACACCGACAACGGTGGTGTCTATCTCGGCTCACAGCCCGGCGCCAATGGCAAGACCGAACTGGCGTGGTTCTTCGGTGACCTGCCCATCGACGCCGACGAGGAAGACCGCGTCTACGTAATCACCTTCCGCGCCCAGGTCGACACGACCTTTGCAAACGGTGATGAAATCATCGATGGCACCAACGAACCCTTGATCAATGTCGCCAAGCCAATCTTCAACCGCGACGCAACCCTGCCCGGCGGCGATGGCGACCAAGTACCGGCCGCCAACCCACCGACATCGATTCCAGACCCCGATACCTATGAGCGGGTGTTTCCCCTCGACCCTGCCCAGGTCGATGTAGTGACGCCACGTCTCGATCTGGACAAGATCGTCGAGAAGCAGAACGATGACGGCGAATGGGTCGAGGTCGAAGAGATCACCGCAGGTGACACGTTCCGCTACACCGTCACCGCAACCAACATTGGTTCGGGCGACGCGAGTGCGATCGACATCAATGACACCCTGGGTACACCCCCGGCGTGGACTGGCGAGAACTTCCTGACCTACTTGCCCGCAACGCTCGCCGTGGACCCTGCGACCGGCAGCTGTGCGACCTATCAGCCGTTTGCGCCGGATCCGGTCGAACATCTGTTGTGTGAACTCGATGGGCCACTCGCCCCGAGCGACTCCTTCACCATCGTGTACGAAGCAACGACCGTTGATGCCGAAGACTTCTTTGCTCAGGCCTCGACGGCCAACTTCGATCCCATGATCATTCTCAACGAGGCCACCGCCCCGGAGTACTGGGACTCGAGCGACGGCAACGGCAATGGCACCGGCAACTCGTATTCCACCGGATCCTCCGCCACCCGTCTGTTCGCCTACACCCCAATCGCTGAAATCGATGTGACATGCTCGGCTGGCTTCGTAGATGTGCCAGCAGGCGCTGATACGTTCTTCGATCTAGTTTTTGGAAATGGCGACCGCATCGATCGCGGCGGCAACGGCGACGGCGACCGGACGCCAACGCCATGGCCTGAAGAAGACCTCGACGGCGACGGGTTCCCCGACGCCGGTGTCGGTTTCAGTCCCGAACTGCGCATCACCCTGCAAGACAAGTTCACCTTCCTCGGTGTTGACGTCACCGGCCCCGGTGCAGGAGATCCGACGTACACCACCTTCACCGCTCTCGTGAGCCCAGACCAGACGGTTGTGCCCGGCGACGAGGGACCCGGCACGTACACGCTGGTGTGGGATGCGGGCACCCTCGCCGACATCCCCATGTCGCCAGACCACGACGAACAAAATGACTTCCAGGCATGGATGATCGGCAAGGTCAACGTCACCAAAACGCTCTCTGGCGGTGGCACCATCTGGGGCGACCTGATCCTGCAAGACGCAGCCGGCAACTTCGACCGCGGCACCGCCGTGGGTGAACCCTGGACATTCGCCGAGTCGCATCGTCAAGGTTGCCCGGGCGGACCACCACTGACCGCTGAAAAGGTGCCGGATCAGTCCGACGGCGTGATCGTCCCCGCTGGCGGCACCGAAGAATTTGTCATCTATCTCAACCAAATTTTCGACGACCCCGTGCCTTCGACCTTCACCGACCTGCTCCCCGCCGGTCTGGTGTACGCCGGTGACCTCGCTCCCACTGATCCTGATTTCGCAGTGGCGACCATCGACGATGGCGCCGGCAACCTGCCAGCAGGCTGGAGCCCACTCGTCACCTACGAGAACCCCACCAGCGTTGATGGGTCCGGCAACACCACCATTAGTTGGAACCCACCAGACTTGCCGACTGGCACCTGGGTGCTTCGAGTACCTGTCAAGGCCCTCGGGGAGCCGTTGTTCCCTGGCGAGTTCGTGGTGAACTCGTTCACCTGGGATGCCGATGGCACCATCCGTTCCGACACCGGCGCCATACTGACCCAAAGCGCTGGCGTCCCTTCACTCGACAAACGAGTTCAAGGCAGCGAGGTTGGCCTGTACGGCGAGCAGTTTACGTTCGTTGTCGAGGTGACCCTGCCCGCAGGGTTCGCCGGTCAAGACATCGTGATCTCCGACCAGATCAACCGGTGGTCGAACTGGGACGCCAGTCCGTACTCGTTCCAAGAGCTCGGTGTCAACTGGTCGTCGACCGAAAGTGGTCCGATGTTCCCCCATCCGTCGACGCTGCCGCTTCCCGCTTCTGGCCCGGGCGAGTTCAGAGCGCTGAACTGGGCGTACTCACCAGCCGAAATGGAACTTGGCACGTACGTATCTGCGAACTGCATTGCTGGGTGTGGCGGCGTTGGCGCTGCAATCGATGTCACCCCGCTGCCACCGGACCCACTCGACACCGCGGGCACACTGCCGGTGAGCACCGCCAATCCCGAGGTCGTGAATTCCAACGGCCAGATCGGCTGGTACTTGGGCGACGTGACCGCAGCAACCGAAGAACGAGTACTCAACCTCGTCTACACCGTCGAAGCGCCGACGCTGCTCGAACAGCGCCAACGCGTTGCCGATCTCAACCCGACCGCCTTCCCCGGCGGCGGCTCCGACCCAGCCTTCGACGATCGTGACTCGCGCATGTTCGAAGAGCTCAGCCAGATCCGCCATCCAAACCTCGTCACCCTCAAATCGCTGCCTGGCAACGCCGCAATCGATGACCTCAAGAACCTTGGCCCCAACGACTGGGAAGACCCAGATGCCAACACCAGCTGGGTCGCTGCCTCGACCCCGGGATCGAGCCTTGCGATTGCCGACGAGATGGTGACTGTCGCCTACCCGCTGATCGATATGACCAAAGACTGTGGTGCGGTCGGTGGAACCGGCGACCCGCTGGTGGTCACCCATCCGTTGCCAACCAACGGCATCCCCAACGTGGAGTGCACCATCACTGTTGAAAACCAGTCACCGGTTGACGCGTTCGATGTCAACGTGACCGACGCACCCCTCGACGGATGTCGCGGCATAGCGGTGCTCTATGACGGTCGATACAACTGGTTGAGCGACTTCACCAGTAGCAACCCGTGGAACCCGGCACGCAGCGCTCCAGGTACCGGCCTCGAAGACCCGGCCGACCCGCTTGCCGCAACGTATCCATGTGACGTCAATACGCTGGTGGCGTCTGACTCCACCACCGGAACCGCTGCGACAACGGGGGCGAACTTCCCGTTGGTATGGGATCTGACCGTCGCCGGGAACGAGACCGAGACCTTGACCTACCAGTTCTTCGTAGATGGTTGGTCCAATCAACCACTGCACACCAGATGGAACAACGGTGCCTGGGACTTCCAAGGCGCGTTTGTGAACGAGGCGACGTTGTCGCAGTGGACGGCCGCACCGGACTCGCCGGACCTGATTGGTGAAGTGGTCGTGGAGCGCGATTTCGCCGCCTTCCCGGTCAGCGCAATCGAAGTGCAGAAGTTCCCCTTCCCTGTTGGTCGCAACCCCTGCACCGACAATGCTTGGCCGTTCATCAACTGGAACAAGGCCCCCGAAGCCAGCCTGATGAACCTGACATGGTGGGACCGCGATATCGCAGGCGACAGATACAACCCCGCCAATATCAATGACGTTGCCGGCATAGGTAATCCGCTGAATAGCGAGTTCTGGACCGAAGGCAGAGATTACTGCGGGGACTTGCTCCAACCGGTCGATCGTGAGTTGAGCGGAGTGTTCTGGTACCACGATCGTGTGCGTTCGTTCGTGCGTGGCACCTACCCGTGGGATATCTCCCGCAATGGTTGGCAGCGAAGTGGCAACATCTTCTATGCGGTTCTTGGTGACGGCACCGTCGTGGGATCCAACCCCAACGACGAGGGTTGGTCTCTCCAGGGACCCACGTTGGCCAATCCGTATGCGTGGGGCGAGTCCTACTACGCCACCCCGACCGAGTCGTATCGCTGGGTGATCGACATTCGTGCTGACGCGCTGCACCACATAGACACGATGGACATCACTGATACGTTGCCGGTTGGCTGGGAATATGTGCCCGGATCAGCCAAGATCATCGACGGCTCCTGGCTCATTGGTCTTTACCCCGGTGGTACTTACAGCAGCGAGATCGGGATCCCGACAGGTTACGGCGAGATCACCTTGCCTGATCCAGCAACAGCGAACGCGCCTGATGGCACCCCGGAATGTCACTTCGACAGCAACTTCCATTCGGGTGGCCAGGAGATGACGTGGAACTTTGAGCGTGATGGCGGCGGCGACGGTGATGCTCCGTGGCTCTATCAGTATCTGGACCGACGCCAGGCGATCAGTAACGGCGGCAATCCCAACAGCCCCAGCAACCTTGGTTACACGCCCACTACGACTGGTCACGTGACCACGTACTCGTGGATCACCATCACCTATGAAGCGACTCCGTTGATGGAAGTCTTCGATTGTGATCCGGATGCGACATCGTCGGACCCGTTCATGATGGAAAACAATGTCGAACTCACCTCGCGCCGCGCCGCACCTGTCCTCGGTCAAAGCGCCGAGATGTCCACCTTCTTCGACGCTCTGGTACCGGTGACCAATCCCGTGAACTTCGAGAAGCTGCCCGATGACGATTATGTGCCTGATGAGAGCACTGGAAGTTTCACGATTCGGTTCGAGAACAATCTGTCGGAACCAGTACTCGATCTGCTGATCACCGATGAGTTGCGAGGTTCGATCCCATCGATTGGTGGCGGCGGCTACTCGTGCAGTACAGCCACCGCGACCATTGATGGTGTGGCGATCGCTTTGAACGAGACTCAGTGCGACAATCCGCTGACTCAGGCGACTGACCTGGGGTGGTTGATCCCGCAGATCGACACGAATCAGGTGTTGGAGATCACGATTCCGATCGTGGTTCCCAAAGACGAGTTCAATGGCTTGCGCTGGGACAACACGGCCTCGACGGTGGTGAACGAGTTCTTCGACTCGCCGTTCACCGACGATGGCCGGATCACGGTGGCGAATCCGTCACCACCACCGCTACCAGTCAAGGTCGTCACGCCGAATCCGGCGACGATCAACGACACGGTGACCTATGAGATTTCCTGGACCGCCAATTCGACACAGGTGTTTATGGACCTGGCCTACATCGATACCGTTCCCGATGGTCTCACGTTTGTCGACCATGTCGGCGTGTCGTGCTCGGGTGGTTGCCCGAACGGATTCACTGCCGACGACGTCCTCACGATCACGCCGCAGGTGAACGCCGATGGCACGACCACGCTGATGTGGTGGTTCGGCGACATGCCTGGTTCCAATCAAGCACACACCTGGACCATGACCTACACGGCCCTTGTCGATGACACCTACACCAACGGTGTTCCGGTGCTCGATGAGGACACGCTGGTCAACCTTGTCACCGGTTACGCCAGCGACGAAGACCTGATCACCGCTGACCCGACTGGTCTGCTGGACCCATCGGCATGGGACGAGTCCGAGCACCTACCCACCGCCGAAGTCCAGGGCGTTCTCGACATCGAGGAGCCCGAGTTGGAGATCACGAAGTCGGCAGTGCCGCTGACGTCTCCTCTCGACGGCTCTGGCGTGATCGAGTACACGGTCATGGTGCAGAACGTCGGTGGTATGGCGGCGTACAACGTTGCCGTCACCGACACACCGAACAACGCGCTCGAGAACATCGTGACGGTCGATCCGAATCTGACCGACCCCGATTGGTTTGTGACGCAGGGTTGGACCGCGGTCGCGCCCGAATTGGGCTGGTTCATCACCGAACTCGACCAGGGCGAAACTGCGTTCTTCACCTACACCGCCGAGATCGTGGACACGTTCTTGACCGACGGTATCTGGGTTGCTGACAACGATGCTTCGGTCGATGAGTTCTTCGCCCGTCCCGGCGTTGAACCAGCACCGGGCGACCGTTCCTATGTCGGCGGCGAGACCAACACGTCGCTGCCACTGACCGCGCCCGAGGTGAAGATCGACAAGACGCTCGAATGCGCCGATGAGTTTGCGTTCGTGGAGATCGGAACACCGGTTCCATGGTGCCTCGTCGTGCAGAACGTGGGTGACTCGACGGCGTTCAACGTGACGGTGGTCGACGAACTGCCTTTCAACTGGACCTACGACCCCGGTTCCACCGCAGCGACCGCTACTGGTGGTGCTGCAGCTCCCGGCGAACCTACGGTCATCACCGGTGGCGGCACCGACACAGTCGAGTGGAATCTGGGCGATGTTCCTGCAGGCGCAGTGGTGGAGATTCAATTCGACGCCATCCCCCAGAACGGTGCGCCGCAGGTCACCACGAACTGGGCGTCGGTGCAGATGACCGACGCCGCCGGCAATGCGTTGCCAGGCGCCATCACGCAGGCTCGTGATCGCGATCCCGCTTCGGCTTCGATCGGCGAATACGGCTTGGAGATCTCGAAGACTCCTGATGAGCAGCAGTTCCCGTACATTCCCAATGGTGGCGTGGTCACGTGGGAACTGACGATCACGAACCCGGCTACCGACACGACGAACACGAACCTGGTGGTTACCGACTTCTTGCCTGATGGCTTGGACTACGCCGGTTCGGTGGTCGATGTTGGTGTGACAGCCGGTGTGACGAGCGCCGGCCCGAACAACACCACTCAGATCGAGTGGATCATCGATGAACTCGGCCCACTCGAATCGACAGTGATCGAGATCCAGGCGACTGCAGGCGGCGACGAGGTTCCGCTTCAGTGGTACGTGAACGATGTCCAGGTCACCTCGGATCAGATCGGTGACCTGGTGGCAAACCAGGCCAAGGTGCGGTTCTTCGAACCTGCTTCAGTCGGCGATTTCGTGTGGCAGGACACCGACGTCGACGGCATCCAAGACCCCGGTGAGACGGGTGTGAACGGTGTGCTGGTCACATTGCTCGATGGCAACGGTGATCCGCTGTACCGCAATCCAGCCACGGGCATGGTGCTGACCGCTGCCGAGTGGGCCACGTTGTCGCCGGCTGACCAGGCCGCAACCCCGATCATGACGCTGGCGACGGGTAATGATCCGGCCACGGGTGCTCCAGGTTGGTATGAATTCACCGATCTGCCTGCTGGCTCGTATCAGATCCAGTTCGATCCAACACCGTCTGGCTTGTTGCCGACCTTGGATGACCAAGGCGCAGACGACGCTGCTGACAGTGATGCGGATCGCTTCACCGGTTTGAGTCATGTCTTCACACTCGTACCAGGCCAACACGACCCGACGATCGATATGGGTCTGATTACTCCAGAACAGTTCGACGAGTCGTTGGCTGACATCGATGTGGAAAAGTGGACCGAGGGTTTGCAGGCCGACATCGAGCCTGGCCCACTGCTGATGCCGGGTGCTATCGTTATCTGGAGCTTTCAGGTGACCAATACCGGCTGGACGAGCCTGGCTGATGTCACCGTGATCGATAGCGTCGAGGGTCCCGCAGACTGTGATGTTGATGCCGACGGCTTGTCCGATGGCACCAACCTGATCCCTCTGTTGTTGCCTGGCGAATCCCGTAACTGTTTCATCGAGAACGCCGTCGGTATCGACGCCCAGGGTGCTGGCACCGGCCAGTACGCCAACTCTGCTCTGACCAGCGGTACTCCGGTACTGCCGGACTTCGATACCTGTGAGTGTGATCCTGATGATCCAACGTCGTGGCCAACAGACCCGGCGCTGAATTCACCAGCACTGGACACGAACGGTGAACCCTTGATCGACGTGGATGACGATGATCCGTCTCACCACTTCTCGGTGAGCCCGAGCATTGACATCGAAAAGGACACGAACGGCTTCGATGCTGATACCCCGCAGGGACCGGTGATTCTCGCAGGCGAAACCGTGACTTGGACCTATGAGGTCGAGAACTCCGGCAACACTGCGCTGGCGAACGTGACGGTCGACGATGACCAGAACGTCGCAGTGATCTGTGATGTCAACGGCGACAGTGTCTTTGATGATGCAACGGGGCCCGTGATCGGGTTCATGTTGCCCGGTGACACGGTTACGTGCCAGGGAACTGGCTCAGCCACCAATGGTGATTACGCCAACATCGGCGATGTCACGGGGGATCCGGTGCTGCCGGATCCTGCAACGTGCAACTGCGAGCTGAGTGATCCAGACAACTGGCCAGATGATCCAACGGTATTCACGCCGGCGTTGAATCCTGATGGCACAACGTTGAATGCTGTCGATGACGAGGACCCATCGCACTACCTGGGTGCCTCCCCAAGCGTGGACATCGAGAAGGACACCAACCTCGTTCAGTCCGATGATGCTCCGGGTGAGCCCATCGCCGTCGGCGATGATGTCACCTGGTCCTATGTGGTGGAAAACACCGGAACCACGGCCTTGCTCGACGTAACGATCATGGACTCCGACCCGAATGTCACGGTTGATTGCGACCCAACAGCACAGGTCAGCAATGTGATTGAGTTGTTTATCCCGGGTGAGATTGTGACCTGTACGGCGACCGGTGTTGCTGGTAGTGGCGCTTATGCCAATACCGCCACGGTGGTGGGCACCCCGGCATTCCCGACTGACCCCGCGATCGATCCAACCAATCCTGATGCTTGGCCTACCGACCCTGATGAGTTCACCCCTACGGGTGGTGACGATGTCGATGATTCCGATGACTCGCATTACTTCGGTGTCGAGGGTGGGCTTGTTCTCGAAAAAGCCACCAACGGTGTCGATGCGGACACTGCTCCTGGTGTTGCTCTGAACCCGGGTGATGCTGTTGTCTGGACCTATGTGGTGACGAATACGTCGAGTGTGATGATGCTCGATGTGACCGTGACCGACAGTGATATTGGTGCTGGGATCGATTGTGGTGATGGCACCAATGTTGTTGCTGCTCTGGCTCCGGGTCAGGTGGTGACCTGCACGTCGATCGCGGCTGCGAACGCAGCTGCTGGTGCGTATCAGAATGATTCTGATGTCACCGGTATCGGTGCGGTTCCGACCGATCTGGATGCGCCAGGTGTGGTGGCAAGTGATCCTGCGACATGGCCAACAGACCCATCTGAGTTCACGCAGATCGTCGATGAGCCGTTCACCGATGAAGATCCCTCGAACCTGTTCGCTCTCGCAGGCGGCCTGGTCTTGGAGAAGTCCACCAACGGTGAAGACAGCGATGTCGCGCCGGGTGAACAAATCCTGGAAGATGGTTCCGTGGTCTGGACCTACGCGGTGACCAACAACTCCAACACGGTGATGATTGATGTGTTGGTCGAAGACCTCGACTTGAATATCACCGTCGACTGCGGCGGGGGATCCGACCGGATCCCGGTCTTGGCTGTGGGCGAGACTGTTGCCTGTACCGCCACCGGCACCGCCGAGTTGGGTGACTACCGCAACGACTCCACTGTCGAGGGAACCCCAGCAATTGCTGATCCAGCGAACCCCGATGGTCCAAGTGATGACCCGGACTCCTATGTGCCGACCGGTCATGACCCGTCGACCGATGAGGATCCGTCGAACTACTACGGTTCTGATCCCTCGATCGTCCTCGAGAAGGACACCAACGGCGACGACGCCGACACCACGGTTGGCCCGGTACTCGCCATCGGCGCCGACGTGACCTGGACCTATGTGGTCACCAACGACGGCAACGTCGCATTGACCGACGTGACTGTCACCGACTCCGACCCAGCTGTCACCATCGTCTGTGCGCCAAGCACCGACAATGTGATCCCGCTGCTGGCTGTTGGTGCCGAGGGGACCTGTGTGGCCACCGGCATCGCAACGTTGGGTGCCTACGAGAACCTGGGCGAGGTGTCGGGTACGCCGGCTCAACTCACTGATCCGGATGCTGATCCCGACGACCCCGACTCCTATGAGCCGTCGGGTCTTGACCCGGTCGACGACGATGACCTGTCGCATTACGTGGCTCACGACGGCGATCTGATGATCGTCAAGACAACGAATGATCGTCTCGCAGACGTCGTCCCTGGTGTGCAGATCATCACCGGTGACCCGGTCATCTGGGAATACACGGTGGTCAACACCTCGACCACGCCGCTCATCAACCTGATCGTCACCGACGACCAGGGCGAGGCAGTCGATTGTGGAAACAACAACAATTCCATTGCAGTCTTGTTGCCCGGCGCAACCCAGATCTGTACCGCCACCGGTATCGCCGCCGCCGGCCAATACTCCAACATCGGTGATGTTGTCGGCACCCCGGCCTTGCCCAACGACAACGGCGGGTACGACCCCATCCCCGGTGCTGAGCCGGCTACCGACGAAAACCCATCGAACTACTTCGGTGGCGTACCTTCCATCGAGGTCGAGAAGGACACCAACGGCGACGACGCCGACACCACGGTCGGCCCATTGCTCGAGCCCGGCGATGATGTCACCTGGACCTACGTGATATCGAACACCGGCGACTTCGCGCTCACCGACGTGACCGTCACCGACTCCGACCCAGCAATCAACATCGTCTGTGCGCCGAGCACGGACAATGTGATCCCGCTGTTGGTTGCTGGTGCCGAGGCGACCTGTGTTGCCACCGGCACGGCGACGTTGGGTGCCTACGAGAACCTGGCTGTCGTGTCTGGCACGCCAGCACAGATTGCTGATCCAACCGATCCCGACGTCGATCCTAATGACCCCGACTCCTATGAGCCATCAGGTCTCGACCCGGTCGACGACGACGATCCTTCTCATTACCTCGCAGCGACTGCGGAGGTTGGTATCGAGAAGGCCACGAACACGGTGCAGTCCGATAATGCTCCGGGTGAACCCATCGCCGTTGGCGATGACGTCACCTGGTCCTACGTGGTGACGAACCTGGGCACGACCGGGTTGGTTGACGTGACCGTCACCGACTCTGATCCTGCAGTGTCGGTGGTATGTGAGCCGAGTGTTGACAACACGATTGCGTTGTTGATCCCGGGTGAGATCGTGACCTGTGTTGCGACCGGTGTTGCTGGTAGTGGCGCTTACGCCAATACCGCCACGGTAGATGGCACGCCAGTGCTGCCATCTGATCCTGATGTCGATCCAACCGATCCTGATGCTTGGCCTACCGACCCTGATGAGTTCACCCCTACGGGTGGTGACGATGTCGATGACGCGGATGACTCGCATTACTTCGGTGTCGAGGGTGGGCTTGTTCTCGAAAAGGCCACCAACGGTGTCGATGCGGACATTGCTCCTGGTGTTGCTCTGAACCTGGGTGATGCTGTGGTCTGGACCTATGAAGTCACGAACACGTCGAGTGTGATGATGCTCGATGTCACCGTAAGCGACAGTGACATTGGTGCTGGGATCGATTGTGGCGATGGCACCAATGTTGTTGCTGCTTTGGCTCCGGGTCAGGTGGTGACCTGCACTTCGATCGCTCCGGCGACCGCAGCTGCTGGTGCGTATCAGAATGATTCTGATGTCACCGGTATCGGTGCGGTTCCGACCGATCTGGATGCGCCAGGTGTGGTGGCAAGTGATCCTGCGACATGGCCAACAGACCCATCTGAGTTCACGCAGATCGTCGATGAGCCGTTCACCGATGAAGATCCCTCGAACCTGTTCGCTCTCGCAGGCGGCCTGGTCTTGGAGAAGTCCACCAACGGTGAAGACAGCGATGTTGCACCCGGTGAACAAATCCCGGAGAACACCCCCGTCACCTGGACGTACGCCGTGACCAACAACTCCAACACGGTGATGATCAACGTGCTGGTCGAAGACCTCGACCCAGACATCACTGTCGACTGTGGCGGCGGATCCAACCAGATCCCCGTACTGGCAGTAGGCGAGACCATTTCCTGTACCGCCACCGGCACCGCCGAACTCGGTGACTACCGCAACGACTCCACCGTCGAGGGAACCCCTGCGATCATCGACCCGGCTAACCCCAACGGACCAACTGATGACCCAGGCTCATACGTGCCAACCGGTCACGACCCTTCAACCGACGAGGATCCATCGAACTACTACGGTTCGGACCCCTCGATCGTTGTCGAGAAGGACACCAACGGTGACGACGCCGACACCACGGTTGGACCGCTTCTCTCGACGGGTGACGCTGTCACCTGGACCTATGTGATCACCAACGACGGCAACGTCGCTTTCACCGACGTGACCGTCACCGACTCCGACCCGGCAATCAACATCGTCTGTGCGCCGAGCACCGACAATGTGATCCCGCTGCTGGTCGCCGGTGCCGAGGCAACGTGTGTTGCCACCGGTACGGCGAGCCTGGGTGCCTACGAGAACCTTGCTGTCGTGTCTGGCACGCCAGCACAGATTGGCGACCCAACCGACCCCGACGTCGACCCGAATGACCCCGACTCCTACGAGCCGTCGGGTCTTGACCCGGTCGACGACGATGATCTGTCGCATTATGTTGCCCATGACGGTGACGTGAAGATCGTCAAGAAGACCAATGATCGTGATGCAAACACCATTCCCGGTGTGCCGATCGTGACGGGCGACCCGGTCATTTGGGAATACACGGTCATCAACACCTCGACCACACCGCTTATCAACCTGATCGTCAACGACGACCAGGGCGAGACCATCGATTGTGGAGACAGCAACAACTCCATTGCGGTGTTGTTGCCAGGTGCGACCCATGTGTGTACCGCCACCGGTATCGCCGCAGCCGGCCAATACTCCAACATCGGTGATGTGGTCGGCACCCCAGCGTCGCCCAACGGAAACGGCGGGTACGACCCCATCCCTGATGCCGAGCCAGCTACCGACGAAGACCCATCGAACTACTTCGGTGGCGTACCTTCCATCGCCATCGAGAAGGCCACCAACGGCTCGGACTCCGACCAAGCTCCTGGTGAACCAATTCTTGAAGGTGACGCAATCGAGTGGACGTACTCGGTCACCAACTCCGGCACCCAGGTGCTGGTCGACATCGAGGTCACCGACGACCAGGGAGTCATCATCGATTGTGGTGATGGCACCGCCACGGTGGCCATGCTGGCCCCGCAAGCAACCGTCACCTGCACTGGCGAAGGTCAGGCTGGTGTTGGTCCCTACACAAACACCGGTTCGGTCTCAGGTACGCCTGGTTACCCGAACCCGAACGACCCGGACACCTTCCTGGCTGTACCCGACTCGGTGCCGGCCACAGATGAGGATATTTCCCACTACGACGGTGTGGAACTGATCGTCGACCTGGCACTGCAGAAGAAGGCAGTTTCGCCTGCTGACGCTGCTGCCGACGGTCGAAGCTTCACCATCGAAGTATTCAACCAGGGCACGGTGACGGCCAGCGACATCATGATCGTCGATTACCCGCCTACTGGCATGACGATCATCGATGACGACTGGACGGTCAACGACGATGGAACAGCAACCCATACCGTTGCTGGCCCATTGGCCCCGGGCGAGTCGGTCATCATCACGCTCGATACCGAAATTTCGGGCTTTGGTGACTACCAGAACCTGGCAGGTATCGAGGCGGCGAGCACGTCGCACCCGGTAACAGGCGACGCCATCTCCTTGGGCGACATCGATTCGGAGTTCGGAGACAGCACCGAAGACGTGCTGATCGATGACGTACTCGACAACGAAGGCGGTGACGAGGACGACAGTGATATTGCCAACGTCACCCGTGCCCGTCCCGCAGTAACACCAACGACCCCAATCACCCCGAGCAGCCCGGGCCGCATCAGTCAGTCGGTCCCGCCACGCCTGTCCCTCACCCCCGACCAGCCAGCACAACCGCCGGCTCCGTCACGACCCGGGAACCCGCTGGCACTCACCGGTGCCAACTCGGGCCGGTTGATCAGCTTGGGCGTGCTGCTACTCGCCGTGGGCGTCTTCTTCGTGGCACTAGGCGCTCGCCGCCGACGCAACCATCGGGAGGAAACACCAACCGACCAGTAGCCAATGAAGTGACTAACGAACCAATGAGGGTGGTGCAGCTCCTCCGAGCCGCACCACCTCGTGACGTGGCCTCGCCCTTGGCCACATCTCTCAACTCAACGAACCAAGCCCAAGCACGAATACCACGAAAGAAACCGAGGACAACATGAGCGTCGAGTCTCACGTCTGGCGAAAGACAGTCGGCAGCGGCCGTCTCCATCGATCAAACCCCGGATCGGGCGGTCCGCGAGGGGTATTCGTCGCAACAGTAGTGGCAGCGTTACTTGTGCTTGCCGGGTGTTCAGGGCCTGATTCTCAGCTGGTGACCACCGACAGCGACCCAACGGTGGAGCAAGATCGGGGCCGAGACGACAGTGTCGAGATCGAAGTAGGGGAGCCTGACTCGAGTACGACCGACCCGGCCGAAGAAGATGGAGACGACGAGGCGTTCCCGGTGCCGAATCCGCAAGATCTGCCGGAACCGCCTGACCCGCCGCCGCTTTCGAGCGCAGAGCGCCAACAGCAACAAGAACTGGCGTTGCCGGGGTTTGATCCCCAGACCAACAGCTTCGAGCGGCTGCCGCTCCCAGAAGAAGACCGAGATGACGTGTCGAATCCGGCCAATGCAACTCCCACTCCCGTGCCAGCAGACCCGTTCGATCCCAGCATCCCGCTCGTGACTATTCCGGCCAACCCGCGACAAGAGTCACCGGCGGCTGACGACAGCGCGCCTGCCCAACCGTTCGACACCACGCAGTTCGCCTTACCGGATGCTGCACCCGCCGACCCGACATTCTCGGAGCCAGTAGATGATTCATTGTTCGATGAGGTACCCACTGTCGAACCGCTGCCGAGCAATGAAACCGAGGCAGTCCAGACCGGGGCAGCGGAATCCGATGGGACCGAAAACGTCGAGGGCTTCGACGAAACCACCCTCGAAGATAGTGTCGTCGAACTTGCTGGCGCCGACGGCGATATCGATTCGGAACCAACGGTGTACGACTGCGAGGAGCGGGCATGGGCGCAAGGGTGTCCGATCCCAGAAGGAATATTCGAGCGGACCGAAGACGACATCCTGGCTGACGGCGACCAAGCCTCCGACGGCGACCAAGACGGAATCGAAGAAGGTGTGCAGGTGCCGCAGGAAGTCATCGACGCACTGCTCGCCCCGCTCGACAATGATGACGATGCCTAGGTTCTGGCTTTCCCATAGGATCCGGGGCCCTCGCGGCGCGTTTCAGGAGGGCAGGTCTACGATCCCGAGCATGGCATTCACCGGCTGGCCGATCGAAGCAATCGAGTTCTTCGAGCGACTCGAAGACGACAACACCAAGGTGTTCTGGACCGAACACAAGCCCGTTTACGACGAGTTCGTGCGCGCTCCCATGCAAGAGCTGCTCGATGAGCTCGCCAAGAAGTACGGACCCAGCAAGATCTTCCGCCCGCACCGAGATGTGCGCTTCAGCAAGGACAAGACGCCCTACAAGACGAACATCGCCGCCGCCTTCGAGAACGGCGGCTATGTCAGTCTGTCCGCCGACAGCTTCAGCACCGGCACCGGCTACTACACGATGGCCAAGGACCAGCTGGCCAGGTTCCGAGCCGCGATCGACGACGACAAGACGGCCGAGGTTCTCGAGCGGGCAATCGCCAAAGTCACCGCTGCCGACGTGGAAGTCATGTCGTTCGACTCACTCAAGACAGCGCCTCGGGGCTACCCGAAAAACCATCCTCGGATCGAACTGCTGCGGATGAAGGGCTGTGTTGCCCGGCGGGAATGGCAGATCGGCGCCTGGCTCGATACCGCCGAGCCCAAAGACCGCGTCATGGCAACTCTCGACGCCACCAAGCCACTCATGAAGTGGCTCGACACCAACGTCGGCCCCACCACCATCACCCGCTAGGCAAAACCTGCGTAAGTGACCCGCCCACTTACGCAGGTTGGTTGCGGTCGGAACCTGCGTAAGTGACCCGCCCACTTACGCAGGTTGGTTGCGGTCGTTGGCGATGGATGATCGGGGTCAGATGATCGCGGCGTCGAGATAGTTCGCCAGGTCGGCGGGCCCAAGGTCTGGGTGGTCGGCGAGCCCTCGCTCGATCGTTTGGCGATACGCAGGCGAGGGCGGGTTGTGGTCGAAGCGCGTTGTCCAGGTGAAGGTATAGGCCGGATGTTCGTCGCTGGCGAACGGTAGAGCAACAGGTACCACCAGCCCGTACCACCGGCCGCCGGCTTCGGTCTGGCCCCGAACCATGGCCTCCCATGGCAGTGGGGTACCGACCACGCCTCGGTTCTCCTGGGCGAAAACGTCCTCGAACTGCGCAGCGGTGATGTCCCACGCTCGGACATAAGCGGTTGCCGTTGGATCCGGGTTCACGAAGCAGACACCCCCGCCCCAACGCTGTGACTCGCCCGCAAAGCGCAACTGCAGCGAAGCGGTGGCGAATCGACCTTCGGCGGGCGGTGTGGCATCACGCGCGCCGGCGTGGTCACCATTGCCCTGCAGGTAGCGAAGAAAGCGGGTTCGGTCAACGTTCGAGCCATAGGCCACGTACCAGACACGATCGGGTTTCGAGATCACCGCTATGACGTATCACACAGTGACCAGGCTTTGAGGCCATAGCCGATGCCTTTTGCGTATCGAGCCGCTATCGTGGCTGGGTTATGTCGAACATCTGTCAAGTGACTGGACGTAAGCCGAGCTTCGGCAACAACGTCTCGCACTCACAACGAAAGACCCGCCGTCGTTGGGATGTCAACATCCAGACGCA
>ENA-ORXM01000309-ORXM01000309.1-marine-metagenome-genome-assembly--contig:-NODE-309-length-94968-cov-6.644919_pt1 | contig 94968 bp, 84 predicted proteins | sample MGYA00237867_ERZ511480 | MGnify/ENA primary metagenome ERZ511480 (study PRJEB26309, sample SAMN06266103) | marine metagenome | isolation source: Algal blade | place: United Kingdom:Sidmouth, United...
ATCGCGATCAGTCGCCTGCAGAGCGTCGAGCACTCGGACAATTTCGTCGAAGTTCCGGCCCACCGACTTGGGATATGCATCGTGACTATCCTTTTTTCCTTTTTCGGGGTTGCGATCTGTGCACACGCTACGAATATCGCTGACCCATATCTACGGACCAAAGTCCCTCTACGGTGTGGTACCGGTCACGGAGTTTGGGCAATCCGTCGAGAATCAGTGAGTGCGGACCTTTGTCCCTAGTGCAGCGATACAACGTGGCGCACGGTGCAGGTATGGGAAAGGCGAGCATGATCCCCGACCGGCGACGGAAACGCTTCCCCCTGAACGGTGGGCGTCGCCTCAGTCAAGCGGAAAAGGATCGCGGCCACTGCGGAATTGCCAAGGTCCGCTCGGCCCTCGACGCAACCGATCCCCGCCCACAGAGCGAGCAGCGCATTCTGAGCCCCCACTCAGACAAAGCACGCCAGCGAGCTCAGAAAGGCCTCGACGCTGCCAGGGCCGCACTTCGAGACCCCAGCGACGCAGCTGCGGCGTAACTCGTGACGCTGTTAATGCACCGTTGATCAGCACGGGTCACGGACCGAGCGAAGTTCGAGAGACCGCGGTGCTCGCCCTTGCCGCCACGCTGTACTTCGGACGTCGCGTCATCGTTGCGGGAGCCATGGCGGTGGTTCTCGCTGCTTCCCGCCGCTCTCGTATCGTTCGCCGTAATCTCGACTGCCAACCATTACGTCATCGACGCCGCGGTCGGCGGATGTATCGCCGCCGGTGCGTACTACTGGTTCGGTCGCAGAGGACCAGCGGGCTGAATCGCAGCTCTCGCATTGCGACGGCCTACCCAGCCGAGAACAAGCTCGAGCGTCAGGACTATGCCCACCACCACCGCGATGATGATCGCCGTGATTCGGGTCGGGGGAAGATCGAGGGCATAGAACCGTGACAGCGGCGATGGGATCAACACGAGCACCAACGACATGCACAGCCCGGCGAGCATCAGGCCCTCGATCAGGTTGACCGGAGTTATCAGCCGATGGACAACGAAGAGCCCGAGGAGCGTAAGCGTGATGGTCGACGCGGTGCGGGCCTCGACCAACGTTGCGTCGGCCAAGGACGAACGGGTCATCCAGTACGCCGCGAACGTGCCGGTGGCTGCCAAGAAGCCTGCCGGAATAGCGAAGTGCAGTACCCGCCGCAGGTACCCGGGTCGGCTGACTGGATCACCCGTGCGAAAGCTCAGGATGAAGCCCGGCACTCCAATGGTGATCGCCGCAATGAGGCTCAGGTGTCGAGGGAGAAACGGGAAGGTCACGCCGGCAGCCCCAACGATCAGAGCGAGCAAGGTGGCGTACACCGTCTTCGTCAGGAAGAGCGAGGACACCCGCTCCATGTTCGCGATCACTCGTCGGCCCTCCGCCACGATGTCCGGAAAACTCGAAAAGCGACCGTCGAGTAACACAAGTTGCGCGACGGCCTTGGTTGCTGGCGTCGCCGTGTTCATGGCAATGCCAATGTCGGCGGCCTTGATCGAAGGGATGTCGTTGACCCCATCGCCGGTCATAGCAACGGTGTGCCCGCGCGCTTGAAGTAGCCGAACCAGGTCGCGCTTTTGCTCGGGCCGAACCCGTCCGAACACCGCGGTCTCTGGTGGGATCGATTCGAGATCTTCGATGTTTGTCATCTCAACGAAACGCTCGGCGTCGGGAACGCCAAGTGCTTTCGCCACCGCCGAAACCGTCCGGGGATGGTCGCCCGAGATCACCTTGATCGCAACACCCTGCTCCGTGAAATAGCGCAGCGTTTCGGCGGCATCATCGCGCACCTGCTCCTTGAGTGAAACAAGCGCAGCCGGCCGCATACCAGTCGGCAATGACTGGTCATGCAATGGCTCCGCGCTGTGTGCGAGAAGCAGTACCCGGCGACCCGAGGCTGTCAGCTCGCCGACCTGACCCAGGAGGGCTTCGGAGTTCGCTATTCGGGCCGCAACGATCTCGGGCGCACCCAAAACCCAGGTTCCGTGGTCGGCGAAGGTCGCTCCGCTCCACTTGCGCACTGAGGAGAACGGAACCTCGTCGTCCTGCGTCCACGGCACTTGCGACGCCTTGACGTGAGGAGCGATCGCATCCATGGTCGACGTCCGCGCTGCGCTTAGTTGAGTAAGCGCAGCTACTCCCCCTTCGCTCGCATCGGCAGAGATACCTTGGAGGTAGACGATTTCGTCGAGCTCAAGGTGTCCGGTGGTGAGCGTGCCTGTCTTGTCGACGCACAACACATCGATGCGAGCGAGGCCTTCGACAGCGGGAAGCTCCTGCACCACAACATCGCGGCGTCCGAGTCGCACGACAGCGATCGCCAGCGCCATCGATACCAACAGGACCAGGCCTTGAGGCACCAGAGCCACTACGCCGGCCACCGAGAAGACCATGCCTTCAGCAAACGATGATGAGGAGGCCAGCTGACTCCAAACAAGTAATGCGGCCAGAAACGGCAAGATCCAGCTGACGACCCGCAACACCGTGTCAACGCCACGGCGCAGTTCGGACTCGGTCAGCACGAAGTCCTTGGCTTCCTTGGTTAGTTGGTGGGCCCAGGAGTCTTCGCCAACGCGAGTCGCCTTGATCCATGCGGTTCCAGCCACCACTGCGCTTCCGCTGAGCACCTCATCGTCGACCATTTTCGAGACAGGGTCCGACTCGCCGGTTAGCGCCGATTCGTCCGCCTCAAGCCCACGTGAATCCAGAACGAGCGCATCGACCGGAACCTGATCACCCGTCGTGAGTTTGAGTACATCGCCCAACACAACCGAGCGCGGCGGGATCTCGACCTGCTGCCCGTCACGCAATACGGTGACGGTTGGGATCACCAGCACCTGGAGCGCGTCGAGCGTATGTTTGGCTCGCAGCTCCTGGACGATGCCGATACCACTATTGAGAACCATGACAATGGCGAACATTGCATCGATGGGATCACCAAACACCAGAACAACAACTGCGAGCGCAGCGATGATCGCGTTAAACCGCGTGAGAACATTCGCTCGAATGATGCTGGCCGTGGAGCGAGCGGTCTGGTGCTGAACCTCGTTGCTTTGGCCGCGGTCTCGACGTTCGGCTGCCTCCAGCGAAGTTAGGCCGGACAACCCGGCAGGTCGCGCAATCGCCGAGGTCGTCACCGTGTTGAGAACTGCGCAGGAACGACCGCGGTCGGAAAGGGCGTACGGGCGACGAGCCGTCGCAGTCTCGGCGTACCAATCGTGTGCAGGAACTCCTCGTCGCTTCGCTTGCCGAGTACGACGAGTTCGGCAAGTTCACCTGCTGCCCGGACGGCCTTCAACACGGACCGTTTGTCCACGTGAGCCGTGATCACCAAATCGGGATGCTCTTCTCGCAGCGCCGCAGCGGTCTTCTTGAGTTCATCCATCGCCCACGACGCCGTGACGGCTTCCCCAAAGTAGGAGGCGAGCGCGTCCGTTCCAGAGTCGAGAGGGAACACCGGCCGATAGGCCACAGCGTGCAGTAACACCAAGGGCAGCTCGTGATCCGACGCGTACTGAGCTGCCCACGCAGCGGCAGCTTGTGCGGGTTCGCCATATCCGACACAAGCAACAACGGGTGGCTTGACGGTTGCGGACCGGGGCGGTTCGAGTCCATCGACCACGAGCACCGGGATCGAAGCAGCTCGCAACACGTTCTTGGCTACCGATCCAACCCCGGAACCGGCGCCACTGCCGTGGGGTCCAATCACGATCGCATCTGCCCGTACTTCATCAGCGGCGTCCACGAGAGCGTCGGCTGGGGATACGTCGCGACTCTGAATGGTGCTCACTGCAACGTCGGCTGGCACGTTCGGTGTGGCGCCACCGGAGTGAACGACATGGATGTCGGCCGGTGCCACCACTCTGTCAGCTGCCCACCGCAACGCATGTTCTGCGGTGAGGGACCCATCGAGGCCGACAACCAGATTCGAAAAGACAGACATACGGTCGATGCTGCCTGCGATTGCCCACCTGCACGTAGAGGCAAAAGACCTTTGCCCACCACGGCGGGACCTTGGTCTCTGGCTCTGCAACTACGAGTTCAGGCAAGCTTCGACGATGACACCTGAGCCCCCTGGAGACCGACCTGCCCACCGCGATGCGCTCTGTCGTGACGGCGGGATTGTCCGTATCCGGCGACTCGACATCGATGACGGCGACGCAGTGCTGGATTTCTATTCGCAGCTCGACCCGACCTCGCTGTATCGCCGCTTCATGACCCACCGACTCCCTCACTCGGACGTGCTATTGAGGCCCCTTCGGTCCAACGACCCCCGCAACGAAGTTCTGGGCGTCGAAGTCTCTGGTGAACTCATCGGCCTGGGGATAGCCGTCGCTGCAACCGGATCTGAGGCCGCGGAGGTCGCCTTTGCGGTCCTTAAGTCCCACCAGGGGCGCGGGATCGGCACGTTGCTCCTGGAACACTTGGCGGCGTCAGCGAGAGACCACGGCCGAACGCAGTTTGTGGCCAACACGCTGACAAGCAACCTGGCCATGCTCGACGTGTTCGAGCAAGCGGGCTTTCGGCTTACCGAACAGGTTGACCAGGACGATGTGCAGATAGCGCTCACGCTCGGCGCCGAAGCCGACGACGAGCGTGACCGACGCGACCTCCGTTCGCATGCGGCCTCGGTCCGACGCATCTTGCACCCCAAGACCGTCGCGGTGGTCGGTGCATCCCGCCGCGAAGGCACTATTGGCCACGCCCTCTTCCATAACCTCGTGACTACGGGCTTCTGTGGCACCCTCTATCCGGTCAATCTTCGGGCGCCGAGCGTCTTGGGCGTTGCGGCCTATCCCTCAGTCGAAGCCCTGCCGACGGTGCCCGACCTCGTGATTGTGGTCGTGCCATCGGCGGCGGTGAGCGATGTCGTCGTGAGTTGTGGAGAAACTGGCGTCGCATCGATCGTGCTTGTCACCGCGGGGTTCGCAGAGGCCACCGCCGACGGACGGGCGGCCCAAGAGGAACTGATCGATCTCGCGCACTACTACGGGATGCGGGTCGTCGGTCCGAACTGTGTCGGCATCGTAAACGCCGACCCCGACGTCGCTCTCAACGCAACCTTCTCTCCTGCGGTCGCGCCGTTCGGACCGGTTGGCTTCGCAAGTCAGTCGGGCGCGCTCGGCATCGCTGCGCTCGATTGGTTGCAGCGATTCGACCTGGGCATCTCGTCGTTCGTGTCGTTGGGCAACAAGGCGGACGTATCCGGCAACGACCTACTGCAGTACTGGGCCGAGGATGCACACACGCGGGTCATTGCCCTGTACCTGGAGTCTTTCGGAAACCCCCGCAAGTTCGCCCGGATCGCTCGCGAGGTCTGCCGCCACACGCCAATCGTCGCCGTCAAAAGCGGTCGAACCACCTCGGGTCGTAGGGCAGCCTCTTCACACACCGCCGCACTTGCGTCAAGCGACTTCATTGCCGAGTCGCTCTTTAGCGATGCGGGGATAATCCGCGTCAACACGTTGGCCCAACTGTTCGATGTCAGCCGGCTACTCGCTACCCAACCGATTCCCAACGGGAACCGCATCGCCATCGTCGGCAACAGCGGTGGCCCGGGAATCCTCGCGGCAGATGCATGCGAGGGTGCTGGACTCCAGGTCCCCGAGCTCAGCGACGAAACCCAGGCAGGACTCAAGGAAGTATTGCTAGCGGGTGCGGGCGTCTCGAACCCCGTCGATGTGATTGCCGCGGCCACCGCCGAGCATTACGAAGCGGCTCTGAAACTCGTGCTACAGGACCCAGTCGTCGACTCGGTCCTCGTGATCTATACCGACCCAATGGTCAGCGATGCGCAGGAGATCGCCGAGGCGATCAGTCGGGCGGCATCGACCTCATCGAAGCCGATCGCGGCCAACTTTCTCGCCGTGGATGTTGGGCCCTCGATCGAGGCATCGGGCAGTGAGCATCCCCCGATCCCGATCTATGGTTTTCCCGAGCCAATTGCGTACGCTCTCGGTCACGCTGCTCGCCTGGGCGAGTGGCGACGTCGCCCAACTGAGCCATCGGTGCGGCCCCCAGATGTAGACCTGCAGCTGGCGCGCCAAGAGGTTGTGGCCGCTGCACCGACCGACGGCAGTGAGTGGGTCGAACCCGATGCGCTGAAGTCGATCCTTGGCCGATGGGGTATCGATCTGATCACAACGACCACGGTCTTTGATGCCGAGGAGGCATGCCGAGTCGCAACCCAGATCGGCTTTCCGGTAGCTCTCAAACTGGTCTCGGACACGATCAGTCACAAGTCCGACGTCGGCGGTGTGGTTCTTGACCTCATCGGCGCAAACGAGGTTCGCCTCGCGTACCGCGACATGGCGACACGGATCGGGTCCGACATGCAAGGCGCACTCGTGCAGCAGATGGCCAACGAAGGCACCGAAGTTATTCTGGGCGGCCTCGCCGACCCCGTCTTCGGACCCGTTGTCGTCTTCGGAGCTGGCGGCACCGCGGCCGAGGTATGGAAGGATCGCGCCGTGGCCTTGGCACCAATTGACCCAGCTCGTGCCCGCGACCTGATCCACGAGACCCGCATCGCAACCCTGCTGGCGGGCTACCGCGGATCGCCACCAGCTGATACCGAGGCGCTGGCCGACCTCGTCGAGCGCCTCGGCCACATGATGCACGCCCATCCCGAGATCATCGAACTCGACTTGAATCCGGTGATCGCCACTCCCGACGGAGTCCAGGTGGTCGACAGCCGGTGCCGTCTCTCTGCCCCCGTTCCGCCACGGCCAACCCCGCGCCGCCAACTCGATTGAGGGCCCCCAGGCCATTAGGGGACGCCTAGTCGGCTGTGGCCGGGACCTCGATGGTCAGACGATGTTCCACCAGGAGCGTGTTGTCCCATCGGTAGCCAGCCATTGTTACGACGACGACGTCGCCGCCGTCGTCCGCGACCTGAAGCTCGGCGAACTGGCCTGCTCCGGGGTAGGTGCCATGCGAATACGGGCCACCCTTCACCGAGCCGGGGCGATCGAGCGCCGCTGCATGTAAGAGGGGAAACCCGCCTCCCTCATCGGTGGCGTAGTCGGTGTTCGTGCCGTCGTCGATCGCCACCATGTGGGCATCACCACTCACCATGACCAGGTTGTGGATCTCGGCGCCAGCAATGGTGTCGGCGATTCGACGTCGTTCTTCGGGATACGACGACCAGGCATCTCCGCCCGATGAGGCGGCACCGATCCAGGGTGTCGGATTTGCCCAGATCACCACCGCATGGGTCGGCGACGTGGTCGCGAGTTCTTCGAGGAACCAGTCCAACTGCTTCTCGCCGAGCATCGTCGTCGCATCACGGCGAGACCGGGTGTCGGTCAGAATGACCCGCACCCGACCAACGGTAAACGCCTGAGCGATCGGTGCCGCAGGGTCGGGAGCGACGTTGTAGGCAGGAACGGCGATCCGGTACGCCTCTGACACCGCTTGACGGGCTGGCGAAGAAGCGTCTGCGTCATTCGGCCCGTAGTCGTGGTCGTCCCAAACGTAGGCCGTCGGCACCGAACTAAAGAGCAGCGATTGGGCCGGCTGGCCAACTGCACGACCAAGTTCGTTGATGTGGGCATGAGGGTCTTGCGAGACGAGATTTCCGTAGTGCAGGTCGCCAAGGGCCAGGTAGAGATCGGGGTTCCGTTCGGCAATCGTCTCGAACACTCGACCGTTCGAGCCCCGCCGAGCACACGAGCCAAGCGCGATGTGCAGATCCTGAGCACCACGATCGAATGTCGAGAACCGAGCGTCTTCGCCACCCGTCGCGGTTTCATCCCCATCGCCGATGCGATAGGAGTACTCCGTGTCAGGGGTCAAGCCCGCCAGCTCGAATCGAGCCACGCCTGCACTATCGACGGTGTCTGTCACCGTCGAGTTTGCGCCACTTCCGTCAGCTGGCCAAGAGGTCAACGTCGCAACTGAGCCGGCCTCCAAACCCCCAGCAGTGATGAGCGCTCGATCGTGGGCCACCCCACCAAGCCACAACCAGTCGGCGTTCGAGATCACGCCGCTCGCCACCGATTCAGGGTGAGCGGGCCCGAAGTAGTGCTCATGCACTTCACGCGTGCCAAGGCCGGTGCCGGTCAGGGCCGACGCGGTCAACAGGGCAAGGGCGGCGATGCTGCCGAGCGTTGCCGAGGGTTGCCAGCTGAACCAGATCAGCACCGCAGGAAGTAGTAGCGCTGCCGTGAGGGCGACCGCCAACAGCGGGGTGTACTCAATGGAGGCAAAGAGCCCGAGCCCGACCGCAACAACAGCGATCAGGAAGGCAGCGACGGCCTTCCAACGAATCGCAAGAACGCCCGCGATCGCCAACAGCGCAGCGAGGGTGAGCTGAACCGGCTGGGAGACTGCCGAGCCAAGACCCGACCCTTCTGGATCGGCCGGTAGACCAACGGTGAGCGTTGCGACGCCCAGCGCAGCGGCACCAACCACAGCCGTGATTACACCGGCTCGTCCGAACCGGCGAGCAACTGTGGGCCGCAGTGAAATCACGCCCCGCTTCCACTCGACGATCCCGGGATCCTGCGACCACGGGCACGACGCGCAGCGTTGGTGCCATCCACGATGTTCTAACGCCCAGTGCGCCGCCAGCACGACGACTGCACCAATTCCCAAACCGCCGAGGATGTCCAACGGCCAATGTTTGGCCAGGTAGATGCGATGCACCCCGGTGGCTACTGCCGCCACAACCAGCAGTGCCCGAGAGATCCAGGTAATCTTGCGGCTGCCGAGCAATACGCCGAGTGCCAACGGCAGCAGACCGGTGATGAACACGACCTGAACCATGTGCCCACTCGGAAACGACTCCAGGCCGTCATAGCCACTGGGGCGAGGCCGATCAGTTGTGTGCTGCAGCACCTCGACGGTCATCCATGACGCCACGAACGCCGTTGGATAGACGACGGCCATCACTCGACAGCGGAACCCCGACACGCCGATCAGAGCCACGAAGGCAACCGCCACCAAGGTCGACCCGAACGGATCGAACACACCAAGATTCTCCAACCAGGTCTCCTCGCTCAGCCATGCGACGAATGGTTCGTCCAGCGACTTGGCTAGCGCCCGTCCGGTCACAACCATCAGGGTGACGATCATCGTGGCGAGTGCCGTTGCGACGATGGCGATGGTTAGCGACAGGGGCGGGCCTTGCCCCACTCGGTTCGGATTGATGCTCAAGGGGGCCGTACGCAGCGGCCGACTCGCCCAGGCCGGCGGGTTTGGCCACGTCCTCGCCACCGATATCGACACCACCCCGAGATAGGCGAACAGTGTGGACAATCCCCAGCCCACAGCGAGAAGCCAACCAATGTCGTGCACATAGCCATCGGGCCGCAAAAAGTTCGCCGTCGACCCAATGGCAACGTAGAGCGCAATGCCGATAAAGCACAGACCAGCAAACACGTAGGCCGATCGGCTGAGCAGGCCGCTGCGGCTGGGTTCGTGCTCGGGTTCACCGAGCAGTTCGTTCACCACGGTGCGAGCTTCGATCACTGTCCGACGCTCGCGCGCTCGCGTGCCCGTCCACCGGAACGCATCTCGGATCAGTGTGATCACCGAGAACACCAAGCCGACGCTCATGATCGCAGGGACAAAGACGAAGAACGACGCGTCATCGATCCCTTCGAATGGGTCCAAGGGCTGACGCCGACGCCGAAACGGGTTGAGCGGGCTCACGAGGTGCCCCGATCCTCAATGACTACGACACCTTGGTCACCGTCGACGGCGACCGTGCAGCCTTGTAGCACCGAGGTTGCACCCTCGACATTGAGCACTGCGGGAAGTCCCAGTTCTCGGGCCAGAATTGCGGCATGGGACAGTGGGCCGCCACGTTCGACCACGACGGCGCCCGCCCGTACGAATAGCGGCGACCACGAGGCATCGGTCGCCTCGGCGACCAGAACCTCCCCCGCTTCGAAGTGACCGTCGGCTCGCGTTACAATTCGCACCGGTCCGCTATGGCGCCCGGCGCTCGCGGCCCATCCCGTCAAGACATCACCTTCGGGAAGTGGTTTCGACTCGCGGTCTGGCACACCATGGAAGCGCAACGGCAACTGGCCTTCGACGTCATAGCGGCTCAACCAGTTTCGGCGACGTCGCAAGCGGTCAACGGACATCTCAAGCGTGCCGTCGAGGGCGGCCGCGAGTTCATTCGTCGACAACAGTTCAATGTCTGCAGCGGCAGTAAGGATGCCTCGTGCCATGAACCGTGCGCCGAACTCCGTGTGCACCCGTCGGGCCTCGCCGCCGAGCTCTAAGAATGCAGCTTTGGAGGCTTCGCGCCGCCGCAGTTGCTCGACTGCCTCGACGGCGGTTCGGCGCACCATGTGGAGACGAACATCGATGAACTGGCCAGTCAGGATGCGGCGTCTGCGCCACCCCGGCTGCGTGCTGATTCGCTCCTCAAGGTGACGGAGATCCTCTCTGAAGGCATCAGCCTCGGTGGTGATAACTGGTGGCTGCGATCCTAAATCGGCCCACGTTGGCCCACCAAAGATCGCGGCTGATGCATGGACACTTCGCTCGGTGGCCGCGCCCGAGCGTGCGGTTGCGAGCTGCGCCGCGGCGGCACCCTCGCCGACACCCACGTACTTCTCAAGCAAGAGTTCGAGCTGTTCGTACGCGGCACCACCTGCCGCAGCGACACCGAGCTCCCCAAGAAGCCCGCGCGCTGCCAAATCGAGAAGACGTCGGTGGTAATGAAGCAGTTCTCGGTCGGTCATAGCTGTCAGGTCCGGACGCCGATCGCGCAGTTCTCCAATGGCCGCGATGAGAACGTCGGCGTGGTCGATGACCCAGCGACGGGTGCGTGCCGTTCGAACATCGCGGGCAAATCGACGCACTGAGCGCAACCATCGGCGGCCGATCGTCATCGCTGGCTCGGCGACAGGCCGTTCGTCAGCCCGCCCGAAGTACTGCGTCTCAAGCTGGGCGACCGCCCCCGGCACCGTCGACGCGGCATCGCGAAGCTGATCGAAGTCGAGCGCAACTCGGCCACGTACCCGGCGGATAAAGGGCCGCTCTTCGGCACGACCACCGTGAATGATTCCGAGTGAATCCAGAACCGACCGAAAGGCCTGTTCGAGCATGAACGAATTCAGCTGCCACAACAGTGGGGAAACAATGCCAGGAACCAGCTCGGCGATTCCGGCAGTTGTGAGTTCGTGCTCGTCAATCGCAGTGTCAAAACCATCATCGGTCTCCATCACCGTGATGGGGCGAGCCTGTACGACATAGACGTCATCGTCGATAGCGGCCCACTCGATGTCCTGTGGTACCCCGAAATCCGATTCAACGGCGAGGGAAAGTTCGAGGGCGCGACGAGCTGCGGATGGCAGCGCCACCTTGTTACCTTCGCCGGCAGTCTCATGGGGCACCACCCAGGCCGACGGCGTTCGCTCGCCCGAGACGAGCGACTCTCCAAGACCATCGACGGCCTCAACGCGTGCGCCGTTGCTGCCAGCGGGATCCGCAGTGAAGACCACGCCAGCCGTAGTCGCCGGAATCATCGCCATCACAACGACCGCCATAGCGACGTCGTCGGATGAAACGCCGAACGCCTGCCGATACGCCGATGGTGCTGGGTACCAAAGCGACGCCCACACCGCCCGGACGGCATCGATGGCAGCGGCGTCGTCGCTGCTGTCCACGTTGAGGAGTGAACGGTATTGACCAGCAAAGGACGAGCCGCTGAGATCCTCGACGGTGGCCGATGAACGCACGGCGACCGGCCCACCTGCACCAACCTCGTGCATCATGTCAGCAATCGACCGAGCGACATCCTCGGCAATATGTGCCTCTTCAAATACCCGGTCGACCTCTCGCTCCTCGGGCGCAGCGCCGTCGTCGATGCGGCGAATCAGCTCGCCGATCGCCGGGTTCGCATCGCGGACAGCCCGGTATGCGCTGGTGGTAACGACCCCGGTCACAGGAACGGGATGCCTGTGATTGATCAGCCGGGCGAGCGCTGCACCCTTGCCTCCGAGCGGTGCGAGGTCAACTTCGCTATTCCCAACTGCCGCTTCACCATTCAGTACTACGGCGTGGGACACCTTGACCGTCATCGCACCCTCAGCTGCCATCGGTCGAGGGCGGTTGGTAGAGCCCTTGCTGGTACCAGGCCATAGCGCGATCGATCACGTCGTCGACCGGCTCGCCCGTTCTCTGTGAACGCTGCGTTGCCCAGCGAGCGAGGTCGGGTCGCAGCGTCACCTGCACTCGATTTCCACCAGAGACCGCCAGCGCCGCTATGTGGACCACGGCCAGGATCGTAAACAGGACAAAGAGATCCCATACCCCGCCGATCGCAGCATCGGCCATGCCGACCAGGGCCAAGATAGGGGGACCTGCGAACCACAGAATCGACGATCGACGCATGCGCACGGCAGTCACGCAGTCGGACGGACGGGCAGCTCGGGCGATGAACACATAGCGTCGAGTATGGAGCGATGAACGCATCAACGGCCAGGGCCGTTGGTCCCCGTTTGGTGACCTTTGCCCCTGGATTGGTGACGTGTACGCGAGAACAATGAATGCATGACTGCGCTCGCCTCCATCGCCGAACAGCAGGGGTCACCGCGCGCCGTGCGCCGCGGGTGGATTCGAGCATGTATCGTCGGCGAGCTATTTGGTTTCATCCCGCCCGCCGTCACCGGTGCGGCACTTTTTCTGCTCGATGCGCCGGAAGCCGTGATGGTTGCTGGACTTGTGACTGCCGGAGTGGGCGAGGGCCTGATTCTTGGCAAGGCGCAGGCGACGGTGATCGAACGTGCGCTACCACCAGTATCAGGGTGGACAGGAGCTACCGCCCTCGCCGCAGGACTAGCGTGGCTCGCCGGAATGGGTGGTAGTTCGCTCGTTCAGGCTGTTGGTGGCGCAGGACTGATCGTTGCCATCCCTGGCTGGATCCTGGGCCTCCTGTCGATGGGGTATCTCCAGTCGCGCCGGCTCCGACCATTTGTCGAGGGATCGCACCGATGGATCGCCATTACCACCCTGGCATGGCTCGTTGGGGTGGCAGTACCGGTCATCGCTCTGTCGGTGGTACCCAATGGCTGGCACGCATTGGTTCACGTCGTCGTCGCCGTGGCGGCCGCGGTTGCCATGGGAGCTACCGTTGGAGCGATATCGGCTGGCACCCTTCAGCGGTTTGTTACGGCAGCGGAAACTCCGCCAGACTGATTCACCAGCACGAACGCTCAGCCGTTCACTGGCAACTCCATGAAGAAGGTCGAACCCTCGCCGACGGCTGAGTCGATCCACATGCGTCCGCCGTGCCCTTCGATAATCCGTCGACAGATCGACAGCCCGAGACCTACACCGTCATACCCGCTGTGGCCGCGCCGGAAGAGTTCGAAGATTCGCTCGTGATGCATCGGCTCGATGCCGACGCCGTTGTCCTGCACCCGCAATCGCACAGCTCCCCTGCCTGAGCCGTCGGCATCAGCTTCGGCACGAACGGTCACGGCGAGTTTGCGATCCGGTGATCGATACCGAATCGCGTTCTCGAAGAGATTCTGGAACACCTGGCGAAATTGCACCTCGTTGACGTGCAAGGTCGGAAGTCCCTCGACCGTCAACGTTCCTTCGACCTCGGCGAAATCAGCCGCCAACATTGCGCCCACCTCTTGCGCTAGCTCGGTCAGGTCGAGATCTTCACGGTCGTCGGTGGTGTTGCGATGCACCCGCGAGAAGCTCAGCAGTCCCTTGATGAGGCTCTCCATGCGAAGCACAGCGGCGACAACCAGGCCGCGAAGCTCGTCGGCTTCTTCGTCGAAGCTCGCTCCGACCGTCTCCTCGAGATGTTCGTCGAGCAGTTCGAGACCCTGCCGAACATTGCGCAACGGTGCTTGCAAATCATGGGAGGCCACATAGGCAAACTGCTCGAGGTCGCGGTTAGATCGTTGCACCTCAGCCAACGCGGTTTTGAGCTGATCGGTGCGTTCCGTCACCCGATCCTCGAGGTGAGCGTTCGCTCCTTCCAGCATTTCTCGTTGACGGTTCCGATCTGTCAGGTCATGAATGATCCCCGTGTAAAGGTGATCCTGCTCGGTCTTCGCCTCGCTGACGGCAAGTGCCATGGGGAAGATCGTGCCATCGGCCTTTACTGCCTCGACTTCGCGGCCGATACCGATGATTCGAGGGTCACCGCCAGCAAGATATCGGCTCAGATACCCGTCATGTTCACTGGCATAGGGCTCCGGCATCAGCATCGCCACGTTGCGCCCCGTCATGTCCTCATAGGCATGCCCGAACAGCTCGACCGTGGCCTCGTTTACGTGCAGGATTTCGCCGGTCGTATTGATGATCACGATGGGGTCGGCGGCGGTTTGCAGGACCGCTACCGCAATGGCTTCGCTGCGCTCGACGCGCTGCTGCAACTCGACATCGGCCGACACTTCGCGTCCGCCTATGTAGACCTCGCCGTCGGCCGGTCGCAGCGACCACTCGACATGGTGGTACGTGCCGTCCTTGTGACGAAATCGGTTGCGGAACTTCGGCCAGGGCTCTCCCTCGATCAGCCTGCGCATCATGGAGCGGGTCTCCAACTGATCGTCAGGATGAACGAACGACAGATACCGACTGGCGGAAATTTCCTCGGCAGTCCAGCCCAACTGGTCAGTCCACGCCGGATTGACGTGGTGGACGAAGCCGTCGGAGGCAATTCCCATCATGTCGAGGCTGAATTCGAACAAGTTTTGTAGCTGTGTCGCGTCGTTCATCGTGCTCACTCGCCTAGCGTGGCCGATCGGCCGCGACCATGCAAGTACCGGCGCGAACTCCGGGGACCTTGGGCCCTACCCCTGAACGGGCCTCACTGGGACACTAGGCGTAGGCGTAGGCGATACCGCGCCATCCACGTACCTGGAGCAGCCAATGACTACACCTACCTCTTCGAAAATCCTCGTCGGGGTCGACGGCTCGACCACATCTGCGAATGCGCTGCGGTGGGCCACCCAGCTCGCCAAAAACACCAGCGGCACCATCACAGCGACGATGGCATGGAGCTACCCGACCGCACTGTTGATGCCGGTGGTCGGGGCGCCTGTTCTCCCCGCGGAAGATCTTTCCGAGGTGACCCGGGCCACGCTCGAAGCACTTGTCGCCGCCACGCCAGATCCCGATCCTGTGGCGGAGCAGTGGGTCATCATGGGAGCGCCTCGATCGGTGCTAACTGAGTCCTCCGAAGACCAAGATGTTCTCGTGCTCGGTCGAACCGGGCGCAACCGACTCCAACGTGCCTGGCTAGGAAGCACCGCGTCCTACTGCGTTCGTCACGCCGCCTGCCCGGTCGTCATCATCGGCGAATCCACTGCGCCAGAGAGCACGATCACCGTCGCGGTCGACGGATCGCTGTCCTCGATCGAGGCCCTTGTTTGGGCACTCGGCCTCGGAGACGACCACGACGTACTCGCCGTGTATTCCCACGACGAGTGGGAACTCGACGACCTTCCGCTGGATGACCGCATCCGCGAAGACCTCGACAAGAAGGCCGACGAACTCGTTGCACGCGTCGTCGAGGCCGCAATCGAACGAACCGGTGCCGATGAGGACCGAATCAAGCGACAAGTACGCCAGGGCGACCCTCGGACCACCATCGTCGAGCAGGCCGATCCAAGCGAGCTGTTGGTACTTGGCGCCCAAGGTCACTCAGGCCTGGCTCGGTGGTTCCTCGGATCTCTTGCCGACTACGCCGTTCACCACGCACCCGGTTCTGTTGCGATCTGGCGATAACACCTGATGAGCACACCATCTCCAGCGGGTAGCACCGCGCCCATGCGCGAACAGCCCTCGGTATCGCTCCCCCGATCCTCGAGCGCACCCTGACATCGCCACTCTGCTCGTGTTCTACGGCGTCGGGGTGACCGTCGGGGCTCGGATCTTCGCTCTGAGTGGCGAGATCCTTGGCGTCTCAGGGAACCAACCACCACTCGCCTTTCTTGTGGCAGGCATCATCGCCGGCGTAACCGGCGTGTCCTGCATGAAGCTGGTGCGGCAGTTACCCCCGGCCGGCGGCGAAGCCATTCATGTCACGCACGGCTTGGGCGCAAGCTTCGGTTGCCCGGCCCGCTCGGACTGGTCGGCGCAGCGCTTGCAATAGCGCTCGCTCTCTGGGAGATCACCACCATGGTGTGACCAAGAGATCGCGGTGTACGGTCATGCTCAAGCTCTAGCCCAGAGGTTCTCCATGGCAGACGATAATGCGATTCGCATCCTCCTCGTCGAGGACAATCCAATCGACGCTCGGGCAACGCTGCGTGCCGCCAAGAAGCTCGAGCTGAGCAACTCGATCGATCATGTGGTCGATGGCGATGAAGCAATCGACTATCTGACCTCTGGTGACAATAGGCGTCCCGACCTCGTTTTGCTCGATCTGAATCTGCCTGGCCGTGATGGCCACGACGTGCTTGCGGTTATGAAGCAGGACGAAAATCTCCGCCGGATCCCGGTGTGCATTCTGACGACGTCGGCCAACGATGCCGACGTGCTCGGCGCCTACGACCTCGGCGCCAACGCCTACGTGAACAAGCCAATCACGCTCGAAGGGTGGCAAGAGGTCGTGAGCCAGATCGAAGGCTTCTGGTTGTCCCTGGTGCGACTGCCACCGTCGTGAACGAAGCTCAAGGCCACCGAATCCTGCTCGTCGAGGACAACGAGCTCGACGCCCGATCGATGTCGCGGGCATTGACCGCAGATGCTGACTGCATTGTTGAACGGGCCGCTGATATGGCCGAGGCCATCGCCGCGCTCGAGCACGGACTGTTCGATTGTGTCCTGCTCGACCTGTCGCTTCCCGACAGCGAGGGCCTGGTGTCGGTTCAGACAGTGGTAGCCCGATCGCCGCATTGCCCCATCGTTGTGCTCACCGGATTGGATGACCCACTCATTGCGGTGGAGGCGGTCTCGCGAGGGGCTCAGGACTATCTCGTGAAGAACACGATCACGCCAGAACTGGTCAACCGGGCGATCCGCTATGCAATAACCCGGCACTCGTCCGAGACCGAGTTGCGCGAGGTGAACTCTCGTCTCGCCGACATGAACTCTCGCGAGCAGATCGCCCGCGACCTACACGACACGGTCATCCAGCGACTGTTTGCGACCGGCATGGCACTACAAGCCGCATCGAACATGCCTTCACGCGACGCCATGGCAGAACGGACCATGCAGGCCGTCGACCAAATCGACGATGCGATTCGCGAATTGCGACAGGCAATATTCGGACTCAACTCTGTGGACGAGGATGAGTCGCTTGCCTACGAACTCGCCCGACTGGCCGATGCCTATGACGACACCCTTGGCTTCAAGCCGGTCGTGCGACTTGGAGAGATCCCTGCGGTTCCCGCAGACCTGCATCAGGACCTGCTGGCTACGGTTCGCGAGGCGCTTTCCAATGTCGCCAAGCACGCCGGTGCGTCCGCCGCGACCATCAGTGTCTTTGTCGAATACGGAAGCCTCGTGGTGCGCATCACAGACAATGGTGGAGGGCTGACCACCACCGCTCATTCTTCTGACGGACTCTCCGGTCACGGGCTTGGCAATATGCAATCCCGCGCTGAAGCACATGGAGGATCACTGAGGGTCGATGCAGCCGCGACCGGCGGCACCGAATTGACATGGTCAGCAACCTTGCCACCCCAGCCGTAGGACTATGCAGGGCTAGGTCGCTCAACCAACCAGGTCATGGGCAGGCAGGCAGACCCGGCTACGGGTCACAAGCGATCCCGCCTGTGGCAGCGTGAACAACTGGTGAAGTCGCCGGTCTTGTGAGTCTTGAGCCTCAATCTTTACCGCCACCAGGTTTTGCCTGCTGGCGAGCTCAAGCAAGAAGGAGGCATCGAGCATCCCCTGCGGGATCGAGAAATCAGGCTGAAACGAAACGAAGTCGACGCCTCCGGCAAGCGCTCGGTCGACGGCGCTCGGATCCAAACCCCGATCAGTCGTCACGTCGAGTGTCACCTGTGTATGGGGCCCGAGGTAGCTCTTCATCTCGGCGACGTCTGGCAGGCTCGCGAGCGGAACGGCTATTTCCTGCGCCCCCGCCGCAATTGATCTGCGGGCCTGAGGCCAGATGGCGGAGCCAGCGTCCAGGACGCTGACCGTTCCAACACCGGTACCGAACAGAAGGTCCGCTACCCGACTTGTGTGAGCGCTGTCAACAGCGATCGCCACCGTGTTCGGATCATGGCCTGCGGTTGCGTACCGGCACACGGCCTCGATCGCAGCGGTGGTTGCTGCGGTGCCTGTCAAGAAAAGTTCTGTTGCGATCATCCACGTCACCGTCTCTGCCAACGATTTGAAGTGCGACTTAGACGGCGACGACCATTTCCACGCTGGTACGGACGTCAATTGTGGTCGCCACACCGGCGATCTCAGCGGCAACAAGGGCCAAGGTACGATCGGAAGGCTCCGCGTCCGGCCCGACAATGGCAACACCGTTGCGGAGGACAATCGAAGCCTCCGCATCGGTAGCGCGCACCTCGTAGACAGCATCGGGTTCCACCACGTAGATACCGGGCTCGACCGCCTGGGCAATTGTGGCCGAGACAGAGCGGCCGAGGTCCGCCATTGCCTCGGATGCGGTGAGGGTGACATAGTCCCAAGAGAAGTCAGTCATGAGCTTTTCCTTTCGTTTCGTTCGTGTCTTTGCATAGTCGCAAGAACGACACAAACGTCGCTAGGGACTTCCGTCCCAACCTGGGTCGCCCGCCCGCAAGGCGAAGATGCGATGCCTCATGCCCTGGGCCGGGGGACGTTTGCCTCTACGAGCACCTGGGCCGCGGCGCGACACTCCCACCCGTACACAAGGACTCCCGAGCTTGTACCCAGTCATGAGTGAACAGTGAACAATCGATCGATACCCACCCGATCTACGCTTGTGATGCCAGCGCGGAAACCAAGTCGGCCTCAAGCGCATCCACCGCCCGGCCGAGTTCCTCAACCGCCGCGGCAGTGCCGGGCCTGATTTGGATCTTGAGCGATGGGACCTTGGTCTCTAGGTCATCGACCTTCGCGGGTTAACGGTGCACTCATACCGGCAGAAGGAGCCGTCATGAAAGCCAGCCGTCTACTTTCGCTCATCGTCGGGGTCTTGTTTGTCGTCCCCGCTATCGCATTGCTTGTGGGTGGTGTCGGACTCGGCATAGCCACCATCGCCGAACGAGACGACAACGGCTTCTTCGATGTGAACATCGAAGATGTCACCACCGACACAGTCGCAGTGACCGCAGAAGAACTCGACCTCGACGTTGATCCCGGTTCTCCCGATTGGGTGCTCGATGAGCTCGATGTCGATATTCGGCTTCGGGCTACCAGCGCCGACGACACTGCCGTGTTCATCGGAATCGGCTCAGAGGCGGACGTCGCTACGTACCTCGCTGGCGTGGCGCACGCCGAAATCACCGAGATAGACGGTGAGGACCCGGTGTACCGAACCCGTACTGGCGACAACAACATCGCCCCTCCCGATGATCAGTCATTTTGGGTTGCCAGCAGCGCCGGGCCGGGGACCCAAGAGCTTCAGTGGGAGGCTGCCGAAGGTGAGTGGTCAGTAGTGCTCATGAATGCCGACACCAGTCCGGGGATCTCAGCCGATGTCGGCGTCGGCATTCGGTCTGGCGCCGTTGGTTGGCTTGCGGCCGCCATGTTGGGATCAGCCATGCTCCTTACCGCACTCGGGACCGGCCTCATTGCTTTCGGTGCAACTGGCGCTGGGGAGCCACAGACCTCGGGAGGGCCTGCGGGCGTGCCCCGACCCTTGGCAGCCTCAACTGCGATGGCTCCATCAGCGCCGGCAGCTGTTCGCCCGCACGACACCCCGGTGGCATTGAACGCGGCCCTGGATCCCGAGCTGTCGAACTGGAAATGGCTCGTGAAGTGGATCCTTGCTATCCCCCATTTCTTGGTACTTGTCCTGCTGTGGGTAGCCTTCGCCGTGTCAGTGGTCATCTCCGGGATCACCATCTTGTTCACTGGTCGATATCCGCGAGCACTCTTCGATTTCAACGTCGGCGTGATGCGCTGGAGCTGGCGAGTGCAGTTCTACGCAGGAAACGGCGGGGTCGGATCTGACCGGTACCCGCCGTTCAGTCTCCATGCTAAACCCGGCGATCTGGCGACATTGGATATTGCCTACCCTGAGCACCTCTCTCGGCCCATGGTGCTGATCAAGTGGCTTCTCGCGATTCCCCATCTGATCATCGTCGCTCTGCTGTCCGGTTCGACCGTGCAGTGGTTGGACTGGGACGGAGACGCCATCGGCTTCGACATCGCCGCTGGCGGAGGACTGCTCGGGCTCTTCTCGCTCATCGCCGGTGTCGTCTTGCTGTTCACCAGTCGATACCCGCAGGCGCTCTTCGATCTCATTGTCGGGCTAAACCGCTGGGTGTACCGGGTGACCGCCTATGTGGCCCTGATGACCGACGACTATCCGCCCTTTCGGTTGGACCAGGGTGGTAACGAACCCGTTGAGCCGCCCCCTCCAGGCCCCACGGCTACCAATCGTGACCTAGACCACGACATCGACCTTCGGCCCGATGCTAGGCACCACGAGGTTGCGACGTTCTGACGGCTCATGCAACCAAGGGACCTTCTGCTCTAGGTAGGAGTTGAAGTCTCAGGGACGATCATCGACATGATGACAACTCACCAAGCGTTTTCGACCACCCGACGATTCCTTGCAATCCTTGTATGTCTTCTCCTGCTCGTAGCAGCGTGTGGTGGCAGCGACAGCAGCGATGACGATGGCGCAGGCTCTGCGACTGACTTGGCCTACAAGGCTTGCCAAGTCTCTGATACGGGCGGTATCGACGACAAGAGCTTCAACGAGACCGCCTATAAGGGCGTCACAGACTCAGTGGACAGCCTCGGCATCGAGGGCTCGTTTCTTGAATCCCAGGCGGTTACCGACTTCCGGCCGAACATTGACTCATTTATCAATCAGAACTGCGACCTGATCGTCACTGTTGGCTTCCTACTCGGAGATGACACCGCAGCTGCGGCCGGCGACAACCCCGACCAACAGTTCGCAATCGTCGACGTGGCCTACGACCCTCCAATCGACAATGTGCTCGCACTGACCTTTGCCACCGATGAAGCATCGTTCTTGGCTGGGTACCTCGCTGCAGGAATGTCCAAGACCGAAACCGTCGGAACGTTCGGCGGCATCAATATTCCAAGCGTGACGGTCTTCATGGATGGATTCCGCAACGGCGTGCTCCACTACAACGACGTAAACGGAACCAACGTTCGAGTGCTCGGCTGGGACGGGGCCGAGGGCCTCTTCACCGGCAACTTCGAAAGCACTGACGATGGGCGAGCGTTCGGCGAAAACCTCATCAGCGAAGGTGCCGACGTCATCATGCCGGTGGCAGGTCCGGTTGGATTGGGAACTGCAGCAGCGGCCCAAGGCGCAGACGGCGTGATGATCATCGGCGTCGACTCTGACTGGTACGAGAGTTCCCCGGCTTACCAAGATGTCACGCTCACGTCGGTGCGCAAGAACATGGACGCCGCAGTCTCTACGGCGATAGCCGACGACATCGCCGGCACCGATCTCGGCACCCTCTACGTCGGAACCCTCTCCAACGGTGGAGTCGGAATCGCCGACTTCCATGAGTTCGATGATGACGTACCTCAAGAGCTCAAGGATGAAATTGAACAGCTTCGGCTCGACATCATCAGTGGCTCGGTCAGCGTCTCCTGAGGAACTCCTGTGGAGCTTCTACTCGAGGGGATCACCAAGCGGTTTCCCGGCGGCATCGTCGCCAACGATGCAGTTGATTTGACCCTGCGCGGAGGTGAGGTTCTCGCCCTGATTGGTGAAAACGGCGCCGGCAAATCCACGTTGATGAACGTCCTCTATGGCTTATACGAGGCCGACGAGGGCACGATCACGCTCGACGGTGAGGTGCAACAGTTCGTCTCACCGTCTGACGCAATTGCGGCGGGAATCGGCATGGTGCATCAGCATTTCATGCTCATACCGGTCTTCACGGTTGCAGAGAACGTGGTTCTCGGTGTGGAACCAATGGGCAGGTTTGGCCAGCTCGACCTGAGGAAAGCTCGGGAGGAAGTTCGCGAGATCTCGGCGAAATACGGCCTTGATCTCGACCCCGACGACATTGTGGGCGACCTTCCCGTCGGGCTCCAGCAGCGAGTGGAAATTATCAAGGTGCTGTTCAGAGACGCTCGCTTCCTGATCTTCGATGAGCCCACCGCAGTGTTGACTCCGCAAGAGGTCGATGAGTTCTTCGGCATCGTCACCACCCTGCGAGATGCGGGTCGCGCCATCGTGTTCATTACCCACAAGCTCAAAGAAGCGCTCGGTGCGGCCGATCGCATCTCGGTTCTGCGTCGCGGCCGAATTGTCGGCCAGGCTCTGCCAGACGAAGTCGACGAAAGCACGCTCGCCGAGATGATGGTGGGACGGCCGGTCGACCTTGACATCAGCAAAGCGGCTCTCGATCCCGGTTCGCCTGCCCTCGCGGTGCGCGACCTGGTTGTCGATGGACCCGGTGGCCAACCGCTGGTAGATAACGTCACGTTCGATGTCAAGGCGGGCGAGATCGTTGGTGTTGCCGGTGTGCAAGGCAATGGCCAAACCGAACTAATCGAGACGATCGTCGGCTTGCGGAGCCCACAGAGCGGGTCGGTAGTAATCGCCGGTCAAGATCTGACCAACGCGTCGCCCCGAACGGTGCACAAGGCCAGCGTCGCCCACATCCCCGAGAAGCGACAATCCCAAGGCCTAATCATGGACTTCTCGTTAACCGAGAACGTGATTCTGAACTCCTACTACACCTCCGAGTTCAGCACTCGTGGTTCGATCGACTGGTCCGCGGCCCGCCGCCGAACCACCGAGTTGATGCAGACGTACGACGTGCGGGCCGGTGGGCCTGATGTCGAAGCAAAAACCCTGTCAGGCGGAAACCAGCAGAAGCTCATCGTCGCTCGTGAGATCGACCGCGACGTGGCGCTAACCATTGCCGCCCAACCCACCCGGGGCGTCGACATAGGTTCGGTCGAGAACATTCGCCGCCGGCTGGTAGCCGAACGAGATGCTGGTGTTGCCTTGCTGTTGATCTCGAGCGAACTCGATGAGATCTTGGCGCTATCGGACCGCATCCTCGTCATGTTCAGGGGTCGGGTTGTGGCTGAACGCCGGCCTGTCGACACATCGACCACTGAACTCGGTCTTCTGATGGCGGGCATCGACCCGAACGATCGCACTTCTGATCAGAATGTGGAGGTCCTCGCATGACCGACACCGCAGTTCGAGCAGCTGACGCGCCGGAGATCATGCCAGCCGGTGACGGTCCCCCTTCAGGGGAGTCGCCTTTTCGCGAGGCGCTGCGATCGATCTCGGCAACCAATTGGCGTCAAGCGATCCTGCTACCCACCCTTGCCCTGGTTTCGGCCCTCATCTTGAGCGCCATCGTCGTCGCCGCTTCTGACATCGACAACCTAGAACGATTGGGCTCTGAGCCTGGCGCCGCCATCGGCACGATGCTCGGCGACATCGGCGAGGCCTTCTGGGCCTTGGTTCGTGGCTCGGTGGGCTCATTGCGGGCAATCTCGGAGACACTCACCAACGCAACCCCGTTCATCATCGTGGGTCTAGGTCTTGGTGTCGGGTTTCGCGCCGGGCTGTTCAACATTGGAGCACAAGGCCAAATGATCGTCGGGGGGCTCGCGGCGACGTGGGTTGGCTTCACTGTAAACGCCCCGGGGCTCGTCACCATCCCACTTGCTCTGCTAACTGGGGCCGTAGCTGGCGGGCTCTACGGAGCGATTCCCGGCTACTTGCGGGCCCGTAATGGCGCCCACGAGGTCATCGTGACGATCATGCTGAACAACATCGCGCTGCTCGGCCTGACCTGGGTTCTGAAGACCAGTGCGTTCCAAGCTGAGGGTCGCGTCGACCCGATCTCGAAACCGATCGATGGGTCTAGCCGACTCCCCCGGCTCTTCGGCTTCCTTGGCCGCAGCGACCTTCGGGTCCACATTGGCTTCTTCATCGCCCTGGCGCTCGCAGCGTTCGTATGGTGGTTGCTGTTCCACTCGACGCTCGGCTTCCAGTTCCGGGCGGTGGGCAAGAGCCCGTCGGCCGCTCAATATGCCGGGATGAGCGTGACCACTCTCACCGTCCTCGTCATGGCCTTATCCGGCGCACTTGCCGGCATAGGAGGTTCGAATGAGATCCTGGGCGTACAAGGCCGAGCTGCCCCAGGATTCGCAGGAGCCGTTGGGTTCGACGCCATATCAGTGACCCTTCTCGGTCGAAATCATCCCCTTGGAATCGTCTGGGCAGCCTTGCTGTTCGGCGCACTCAAGGCTGGCGCCCAGGAGATGCAGGCCGCGACCAATGTGCCCATCGACATGATTCAGATCGTGCAGGCGCTGATCATTATCTTCATCGCAGCCCCGGCACTGATCCGGGCCGTGTATCGCATCAAGCTGGCCCCCGAAGGTCAAGGAGGTCTGGTGGCATGACCACCGTGAATCCCGTACATGATCCTGTCGCCCTCAGCGGCGCTGGCGCGGCCAAGGCCCGCGGGCTCGGGGTGTTCTACATAGCTATGGCAGCCTTCACATGGCTTGTCTTCGGCCAGGCCGACGAGGGCGATGCAACATTGAGGCTCACCGATCCCGGTGATGCCTTCCACGACAGTTTCCCAGATTTGGTGTTCGATCCAAGCACCTTCGGCTACCTGGTAGCCGTCATTCTTGCCATCACCGGCGGCATCCAACTCACCCGGGGATTCGACCGCTGGCAAACCGCAGTGCTGGCGGCAACAAGCGTGCTCTTCATCGTCTCCTTTCTTGGCTGGGCGGCGGCAGGGGCAAGCTTCAGCCTGGTCGGAATGCTGCAGGCCTCGATGGTGCGCGCTGTTCCAATCGCCCTCGGTGCCCTCGCTGGCGTGCTGTGCGAACGGGCGGCGATCGTCAACATCGCGATCGAGGGGATGCTCCTCAGCGGAGCGTTCGCCGCGGCCATTGTTGGGTCGGTGGCCAACAGCGCTCTCGGAGTGCTTGCTGCCGTGCTCGTCGGCGGGCTGATGTCGGCGCTACTGGCAGTGTTGTCGATCAAATACCGCGTCGATCAAATCATCGTTGGCGTCGTTCTGAATCTTTTTGCGCTTGGGCTCACGTCCTTCCTCACGGCCCGCCTACTCGCTTCAAATCCCGAGTACAACGCTGCCGGCATCTTCCAGTCGATCGAGATACCGCTACTCAGCGACGTTCCCGTCGTGGGCAGGGTGCTGTTCGATCAGAACCTCTTCGTGTACGCCATGCTTATCCTCACCGTCTTCGTGACCTGGCTGTTGTTCCGCACCCGGTGGGGGCTGCGGGTTCGTGCAGTAGGCGAGCACCCTCGAGCAGCCGACACGCTCGGCGTTGACGTGTACCGAATGCAGTATCGCAGCGTGATCCTCGGCGGTATGATCGCCGGTCTCGGCGGCGCGTACTTCATCTTCGGGTCAACCGGTCGATTTGACGAGAACATGACGAACGGCCGGGGCTACATCGCACTGGCTGCCATGGTCTTTGGCCGTTGGCATCCAGTTGGGGCACTTGGAGCGGCATTGTTGTTCGGCTTCGCCGATGCCTTGCAGCAGAAGCTCGGATTGCTGAACACCGGCATCCCAACCGAGTTCCTGCTGATGGCGCCGTTCCTGGTCACGATTATGGTCGTGGCCGGCTTTGCTGGCGGCACAAACGCGCCTGCTCACGACGGCGTGGCGTATGTCAAAGAAGGGCAGTAGCTAGGGCCTTCGGGCCCTACTGGGTCGAACGCAGATCAGAGAAAATGGACCCATGGCAACGAACCCGGGAAGCACACCGACCTTGCACCCCGACGACAGCGGTCGCGGTGAGACAAAACCAGACGACCTCAAGATGTATTCGCTGATCGTCGTTGCCATCACGGCGTTGATGCTGATCGGTGTGGGCGTGCCTTCCAGCATCTACCTCAACAACTGGCTTTGGGGAATGACGCTCGGAGCTTTCTGTGCAGCCTGGGCTGGTACGAGCTTGGGTGCTTTGGCCGCCAAGGCGTGGATCTCGCACGACCGCACATAGGAGAGGGCGTGCAGCGTCTTGAAGATTCGGCCGTAGTCGGCATCGGCACCTATTCCTCAGAGTTGCTGATCGGAAAGATCCGCGAGTTGCAGTCGGCAGTCGAAGCCGACGAGTTGGAGTAGGCCGAAGACGATGTCGCTGGATGAACCGGTGTCGGTGATGACGACTTCGCCTCAGCGCGACTCGCTCGGGAGTATCACAAACGATCGTTTAGGTAACGCCCAGTGAGCATATGTGCCGATCTCGAGTGGGTCTGAGACATCGGGCGACGTGACGTTCTGATCGGGTTCGAGTGCTGAGTCAGCTTGGTCGCGCCATGACCCACCCGAGGTCGGAACTGATTCGCACACCGGTTTGTGGGTTGTGGAGCGGTGCCACGAATTCGTGCAAGGCTTCACAGAACGCGTCGTATCCGACCGCTTCGATGGCGGGGATTGCTGGGCCGGCCGAGGCGAGTGCGCGGACAGCAGTGTCGACATCGGGCCACTCGTTGATCACTTCGACTGTCCCGTGCTGCTGGACATCGAAGCCGGTCCGCTGGAGCATGGCTTGCACGGCTTGACCGGTCTCGCCCATTTCAATCGTGGAAGATCGGTGACTCGGTGGTGAGAGCTCGATAATCTTGGCAAAGTAGGGCAGGAGCCCCATCCGATCGAATGGACCCCAATAGGTCATTCCGAACTGTCCACCGGTAGTGAGCACCCGGTGGCACTCCGAGAGTGCTTCGTCACATCCATTCCAGATCCCGTTGAAGCTCGTGACGACGTCAAACTGCTTGTCCTCAAACGGGAGGTCAAACATGTCGCCGACCCGGAAGTCGCCACCGGGGGTCCGGGCTCGAGCGATGTCGATCAGGTTTCTGGACGCGTCGAGGCCACTCACTGAAGCCCCCCGGCAGGCAGCAACACTCGCTGCCAGACCCGAGCCACAGGCGACATCCAAATGGGCCGTGCCTTCACCAAGGCCGAGCTGATTGAACAGCAGACGATTGGCGGGTAGGGCGTAGGGCTCGAAGAGGTACGCCCATTGGGTGGCCCGCGCTCCCCAACCGGTCCCGGCCTGCACCCAATCGCTGCGGCGTGCCGTGGAGGATGTTTGCTCGGCGAGAGTTTGGTCGATCATCGTTCCCTTTCAAGTTAGCACGACCGGTCGTACTAACTGTAGCTAGAACAATACGACCGGTCGTGCTAACTTGTCAATCATGTCGGTCAGGTCAGTGCAGAAGGTACGTCGAACGCGAGCCGACGGCGCCCGCACGAAGCGACTAATCCTCGACACCGCTGTTCGACTTGGGACCGTCGAAGGTCTCGACGGACTCAGCATCGGAAAGCTGGCCAAGGCCACAGGCATCAGCAAAAGCGGCGTGTATGCCCACTTCGACTCCAAACAAGACCTGCAACTAGCGACCGTCGAGAACGCCCGCAGTCTCTTCGTGGAAGTCGTCGTTGCCCCTGCTTCGAGCGCCGAAGGACTTGAACGACTCACCGGATTGTGTGAGGCCTTTCTGTCGTACGTCGAGCAGCGTACGCTTCCGGGCGGTTGCTTCTTCGCTGCTGCTGCCGCCGAGCTCGGCGGACGCACAGGCCCGCTGAGAGAGCAGGTCGCGGCGAATCAGCGGGATTGGATCGGCCTGCTGAGCGACGCCGCCGCAGAAGCCGTGACGAAGCAGCAGCTCAACCCCAACACCGATGTCGCTGGCCTCGTGTTCGAACTCAACGCCTTGGTAATCTCGGCGAACACCGGGTTCATCCTGCATGACGACCCAGTCATTATCTCACGGGCTCGGGCCGCTGTCGAGCGAGTGCTGTCCGCTGCCACGCCCGCCTAACAACGCGCTCAGAACGTCGCGGCGCAACCGAACCGAGAACCGCGCTCAACCGGCGCCATCGAGCGCCCTCAAAAGGGCTCCGATACGACTACTCCGCTTCCCTTAGCGGGACTTTCCGTGCAGATCTTCCTCAGCCCCGACCGCAAAGACGCCTAGTGCTGCGGTCCCCGTATCTCGGGCTAGCTGATCATTTCTGAAATTTGCGACAGGAACTGTTCGTATAACGGGGGCCTTATCTGACGGGGCGTTGGTCGCTCACGTGCCGGCAAGAGGTCGGCCCTCTTGTGGTCACTTCGCGCACAGGTGTTAAGTCTCCACCCCAGACCTCGCGTTTGCGGAATCTAGTTATGGGTGACTTCGATCCGTACGTCTCCTCCGTTTCGGAGAGCAGCTTCAGGTCCCGATTCGGTCAAGATATCGATAGCGATTTGTGCTTCGCTGTCTGTTGGTTGTCTGCCGCTCAGCGGCACCGTGCCGAGTAGCCGTTTCGGGCCATCGAGGTTCGCGGTTGCGTCGAGTAGATGCAGCTCAATCGTTTCGCCCGGAAGAGTGAAGATGTCGAGCGGCAGGTATTCGTTGTCGACCACTCCCCAGTCGAAGTCGAGCGAGACGCAAGCCCCCCATGCTGATTCGGTTCGACTGCAAATCGAGCCTGCATGGACGCTGTCGCTCCACAGCTTCGGCACCCGTATTGCCCCAACCAGCAATTCATACTTACGCTGAATATCTTGCGGTGCGTCAGGTACCGAGCGCCTATCGGGCGCAAGGTCTTCCCAGGAGACCTCGACACTAGGTGGTTCCACCAAGCCGGGAAGCGCCGTTTGGACTCGCTCAATCAATTCCTGTGGTACTTCGCCAGCGTTCGGATCGAGCTGTGTGAGTTGTGTGCCGCTGACGAGGCGAAATATCACGTGGTCAACAGGGATGGAATCGGGCTTGACTGCTTCGATGGTTTCTCGAAGTTGTCCTATTGCCGGGTCGCCGCAAGCGGTTACCAACGTCCAAGAGCCATTGCTGGTTTGAGCGAAGACAGTCGCGAGAGCCTCGCCAGACGCCATGACCGGCACAATGAGGCTGTCAGTGACGCCCTGGTGAAGTGGTGAGGCGACGAACGCTCCCATGGTGATCGGCATTGCGGGTTCGACGTCACCGGTCACGTCAAATTGTCCAACGGTGGGCGCTCCACTAGATCTGGCTTCGAAGGGAGCATTTCGTCTGGCTTCTCCTTGTGCGGGGCCAACGCTCATCACGCCCACCCGCTCGCCAAAATCTGGGGCGGCGGCACCCTCTCCTCATCAGACGGGCTCCGGCTCCCAATCCGCGGCAAATCACTCACCGCCCGGGCACTATCTCGCTACTTCGTTGACCAAGGCGGCACCAGCTACACCCACGTATCAGACCAACACACCACCTACGGCACCCAAATGATCGTCACCACCGACCGCGACGCCACCTACGTACTCGACGAAATCATCGGCAACACCAGCGACCTCAACATCGAAGAACACACCACCGACACCCACGGCCAAACACTGCTCACATTCGCCCTCTTCGACCTCGTCGGTCCCCGGCTCTCACCCCGAATAGCCAAATCGACCCGTCACCGCCTCTTCCGCACCGAACGCATCGACCAGTACCAGAACTGGCCAACCGCTCAGCGACTGCTGCGTCACAAAGCAAATACGACAATCATCGACCAGCACTGGGACGACCTACTCCGCATAGGGCTGTCCATTCGGTCCGGACACGTCACTGCATCTCTGCTCACCCAACGCCCCCAAGCAGGCGCACGCACCCACCCGCTGGCCAAAGCACTCATCGAATACGGCAAGATCTTGCGCACACAACACCTGCTCCGATGGTTCACCGACCCAGCGCTGCGGCGGCGGATCGGTCGTCAGCTGAACCGAGGAGAATCGCTCAACAATCTCCGCCGCTACATTTTCTTCGCGCAACAAGCCAAAATCCCGCACCGGATGCTCGAAGACCAAACAACTCAAGCTCACTGCCACACCCTGGTCACCAACGCATGCGTTCTCTGGACAACCCAGTACTACCAACGCTCGATCGACCAACACGAACAGGCCACCGGCACGACGGTTCCGGCCGAGGTCATCGCGAGATTGAGCCCCGGCCGGTTTGAACACATCAACCCGTACGGAACGTATTTCTTCGACCTTGAGAGAATCAGCGAGCCAATCGATCGACGACCACTCCGGGGGACCAACCCTCGTTAGACGAAGAATTCCTGTCGCAAATTTCAGAAATGATCAGCTGACCCGTATCTACAGTATTCTCGACCCGCCTGATGGTCTTGCACCACGGACTATCGGTTCATAAGAGCTGCAAGAATCTCGCCGATCCTGCGATCTCTTCACAAATCGTGAGTTAGAAACCAGTGGTCAGCAGATGCGCGGGAGTTGCTCGCCCATTGGCCGCACGAGCACCCGGCGCCCGCCCAGCGAAGTACGACCAACAACACTCGCAGGATGATCGGCAACGACCGTGCCAATGACCGCGGGCTTGCAGGTGTCGGGATGGCTGTTCATCACTGCCAGCACCTTGTCCGCTTCCGATGCAGGAACAAAGACCACGAACGTGCCCTCGTTGGCAACTGAAAGCGGGTCGAGCCCAAGGAAGCTGCAGGCAGCACGCACCGGGTCGGGAACAGGTACATCACCCAACTCGATCGCTAGGCCGACATCGGCAGCGTCGGCCAGTTCGCACAACCCGGCCAGCAGCCCACCCCGGGTCAGGTCACGCATGGCATGCACCTCGATACCAGCGGCGATGAGGTCGGCCGTGACCGCCCCAAGAGGCGCGCAGTCCGACGTGATCGTCGTGCCGAATTCCAGGCCTTCTCGCTGGCTCATGACCGCGATGCCATGTCGGCCCACAGGGCCGCTCACGATGATGCAGTCACCTGGCTGGATCCTGTCGGGGGCTACTCGTAGGTCGACAGGCACCGCGCCGATGCCCGATGTTGTGATGTAGACACCATCGCCGTGACCGGCCTCGACCACTTTGGTATCGCCGGTAACCAGCCGCACGTTAGCTGCCTTCGCCGCCCGGCCCATCGACCGAGCAATCTGGTCGAGTAACCGCAGCTCGAACCCTTCCTCGATCACGAAGGCCGTCGCCAGCGCGATCGGTTGGGCGCCGACCATTGCCAGATCGTTCACGGTCCCATTGACGGCCAAGGTGCCGATGTTGCCGCCGGGGAAGAACAGCGGCTTGACGACGTGAGCATCGGTCGTAAACGCGGTTCGGTACGGGCCGCCATCACCGACCGCCAGCACCGCCGCATCGGTCAGTTCAGCATCAAGGGCGGCAGCGCCGAAGGCGGGAAGGAAAAGATCGGTCACCAGATCGGCACCCAACTGACCGCCGCCGCCGTGCGCCATGGTGATCTGCGGGTACTCGCGGAGCCGCACTGGGCAGCTCCATGCCGTCGGGTCGACGGGATCGTTGTCGCCGTTCACGACCGAGCTCGCATCGTTAGCGCGTCGCGTTGGTAGTAGGCGGCGCAGGCACCTTCGGAGGACACCATGGGCGCTCCGAGTGGACTGCGGGGTGTGCACGTTGTTCCGAACGCCTCGCAGTCGTTGGGTTTCAGCAAGCCTTGAAGCACCTCCCCAGCACGACAGGCGGAGGGCTCAACGGTCGTGATGTGGTCGACCGAGAACCGCCGCTCAGCATCGAAAGCGGCATAGGCGTCGCGTAGCTTCCATCCGCTCTCACCGATTGTGCCGATACCGCGCCATGCCCGATCGACCGGCTCGAACACCCGCTCCAGCAGTTCTTGGGCCAGGACGTTGCCCTCTTGCGTCACCGCACGCTCATAGGCATTGTCCAACTCGGCTCGACCGGCTTCGAGTTGAATGATCGCTCGGCGGATGCCTTCGAGTACATCGAGAGGCTCAAAGCCCGTGACCACAATCGGCACCCCGTGATCGTCGACGAGCCGTTCGTATTGCCGCATGCCCATCACGGTGCAAACGTGGCCTGCGGCAAGAAATGCGTCGACCTGAGATCGCTCGCTCGCCATGATGCTTGCGATCGCAGGAGGCACCAGCACATGGCTGACGAGCATGGAGAAATTGTCGATGCCCCGCTCAAACGCCGCCTGCACCGCCATGGCGTTCGCCGGTGCGGTTGTTTCGAACCCCACGCCGAAGAAGACGACGTCTCGATCTGGATTCTCCTCGGCAAGTGCCAGCGCGTCCAGCGGGGAGTAGACGATCCGCACATCACCACCGCCAGCGCGAACAGCAAACAGATCTGACGCCGATCCCGGCACTCGCAACATGTCGCCAAACGAGCAGAAAATCACCTCATCGAGAGCAGCGATGGCCAACGCTCGGTCGATCATTTCGAGTGGAGTGACGCAGACCGGACAGCCGGGGCCGTGCACCAGCGAGATGGTGTCGGGCAAGAGCTCATCGATGCCGTTCGTAATGATGGCATGGGTCTGACCACCGCAGACCTCCATTACTCTCCAGGACTGGGTTGTGATCTCTCGGATCTGGGTCAGCAATCGCTTCGCAATGTCCGGATCAGCAAACTCATCCAGGTATTTCACGAGCGGGTCCCTTCGCTCGTGGCCTCAGCCACGGTCTCTTCGGCTCCTTCGACGAAGCCAAGTTGCTCGAAGAGTTCTAGCGACTCCTGAGCCGCAGACTCGTCAAGGATCGAGATGGCGAAACCGGCATGGACGATCACGTAGTCGCCGACCCGAGCATCGGGGGTGTAGGCAAGACAGACCCGCCGGGTTGCTCCCCCGAAGTCGATCACGCCCATCACCATTCCACGATCGTCGCTGAGCTCGACCACCTTGCCCGGTATTCCAAGGCACATCACGACACCTCCGATGTTTCAAGCAGTTTGTATCCCGCTACGGCTATCTGGCCAAGAGCCAGGCCGCCGTCGTTCGTTGGCACGATTCGATGGGTGAGCACCCGAGACACGACCTCTTTCAATCGTCCGGTCGCAGCCCTGGTCAACACGTCGTTGTGAAATACCCCACCGCTCAGGCCGACTGTGTCGAGAGAGGTGCTTCTGACCAGCATCTCGGTCTGCTCGACGATCAGGTCGGCGACGGCAAGATGAAAGCTCAACGCCAGTCCCGCTGGGTCCTCGCCCGCCAGGATCGCGTCGGTCAGTCCCTGAATCAGCTGAACGGTATCGATCACTCCACCGGCTGCTGAGCCAAAGCAGAGTTGTCGCGCCGGACCCGCAGCCGACGACGCCAGCACCTCTAAGTCGATCGCGGCCTGGGCCTCGTAACTAATCGAGTGTCGCACGTCGAGAAGGGACGCGACTGCGTCGAAGAGACGGCCCATGCTGGTCGACTTCGGACTGTTGAGCCCGGTTGCGATCTGATGGGCGACCACCCCTCGTTCAAGGTTCGAACCTCGGTGGCCACAGGCGAAATCGGCCGAATCAACTCCGGCGGCGTCGAGGTACGCAAGCGCGGTTCGCCACGGATTGCGGACGGCCGCCTCTCCCCCCGGCAGTGCGATCGCCCTCAGATGAGCCCTCCGATCGATCTCTCCGTACCCGCCAACGACAACTTCGCCTCCCCAGAGCGTGTCGTCGTCGCCCCAGCCGGTGCCATCAAAGAGGAAGCCAATGAGTCGCTCGCTGGGGCCAAGACCATGCTCGGCCATGAGCGACGCCAAGTGGGCATGATGATGGCCGACCCTCAGCGTCGACTTCGTGTCGCGGCTTGGGTTCAGGCTTCGGGTGATGTACGCCGGATGTCTGTCGGTGACGGTCACCAGCGGCGTGATGCCGTGCAGCTCGGCCAACGCCGCTGCGGTTCGCTTCGCCGCCTGACAAGCCGCGGGGCTGGCCATATCGCCCAGGTGCTGACTGATCAGCACCCGGCGACCTGAAGCGACAGCACAGGTGTTCTTCAAATCACCACCAATGGCAAGCGTTGGCTGTACCGAAAACGGCAGCAGAAGTGAGATCGGGGCATACCCGCGACCGCGCCGAATGGGACTCTCGGCGTCGTCGACAATGCGCAGGACCGAGTCATCACACGGCAGAGAGATGGGCCGGTCGTGCGTGCAGAAGGAGTCTGCGAGTCGTCCGAGCTCGGTAAAGGCAGCTGCGTCTTCATAAACGATTGGTTCGCCGCTGAGATTGCCCGATGTCATCACCAGCACCGTCGGTACCTGTGCATCGACCCCGGGTACCGGCGTGAACAGCAGATGATGCAGTGGCGTGTACGGCAACATGACGCCGATGAATGGACTGAGCGGCGCAACCGCGGGGCTGAGCTCAGATTGAACCGACATGTGCGCTCGCAGCAGGACAATGGGTCGAGCGGGGCTGGCAAGCAATGCCTCTTCCCGTGGCGACACATGGGCAATCCGTTTTGCGGCATCGAGATCTGGAACCATCACCGCGAACGGCTTGTCGGGTCGGTCCTTTCGTCGTCGCAGTCGAGTGATAGCTGCCTGGTTTCGAGCATCTACCGCAAGGTGGAAACCGCCAAGACCCTTGAGAGCAACGATCCGCCCGGCGGCGAGGTCTTGTTGGGTCGCAGCGATCACTCGGTCAGGGGCGGCGGTCCGATGGCTTACCCGCTTGCCGGCGACACGTTGTACCCGCGGGCCGCAATCGTGACAGCCGATTGGTTGGGCGTGATACCGGCGGTCCAGCGGGTCGACATACTCGCGACGACACGCCGCGCACATATCGAACGACGCCATTGTGGTGTGCGCGCGGTCATAAGGAAGACCGGTGACAATCGTCCAGCGCGGGCCGCAATCGGTGCAGGTGATGAACGGATGTCGATAGCGCCGGTTGGCCGGGTCCATGAACTCACCCATGCACGCCTGGCATGGTGCGGTGTCAGGGGCAACGAGCACCGCGGCCGCGTCAGCTTTGCCGACCGTGCTCGCCACGATGCAGAAAGTCCCCACCGTCGTCGGAGGCACGTCGGTTCGCTGCATCTCGGTGATCTGCGCCAACGGTGGGGCGTCGGAGACGAGCCGGGTCTCAAAGTCCACGACAGCAGCGGGAGCGCCCTCGATCTCGACGGTTGCACCAGTTGCGTCGTTGCGGACCCAGCCCCCCAGCTGCAGTTCGTTTGCCAGCCTCGCCGCATGGGGACGGAAGCCAACCCCTTGGACAACACCAAACACCTGCAAGCGTCGCCGTACCACCCGATCGTCGACTTTCATGAGGCACTCTTCTGTGCCCGACTGGCCGGTTCACGGTTGGCCGAGTCACCATTGACGAGAAACAAGATCCGATCGAGCACTACGCCCAAAGATCCAGCGACCTCAGGCGTGAGTCTGTGGCCAAAGGCTACGCTCGCCGGCTCGATACCAACGACGATCAAGCGGTCCGGCATCCGGCCGAGCGCTTGTCCGAGTGCAACCGCCTCGGCCACTCCGGCCGCATGTGAGCTCGCCGGAGACTCCGGAGGAGCGATTCCGTCGAGATCGGCAATGGTCGCCTCGTGCACCGTGCCCGGCTGGGCACCCCAGCACACAGCATCGCAGATCACTGCCAATCGGCGCTGATCCCACGCTTCGATGACACGAGTCGGCTCGCCATCGAGCTGCACGGTGTCGTAGTCAACGCTGCCTGGGGAGGTGTTCACTGTGACGATGCGCTCATCGAGCAGTTCGATAATGGCCGGACCGATGCCGTCGTCGGTACGAAACGGATTGCCGATGCCAACCACCACAACCGGCTGACGGGTCATGACCGGTCAACGGTGAGATCGAGGAAGTGCGTAGAGCAACTGATGCAGGGGTCGTGATTGCGAATCGTGACCTCGGCTCGACGCCGCAGTTCGTCGTCTTCTAGATCGAGATGGTTCTCAACGAAATGCCACAGGTCGTGCTCGATCGTGTCCTGGTTCTGAGCCGTTGGTGGCACGATTACTGCATCGGCGATCAGTCCCTGCTCGTCGATCTCATAGCGGTGGTACAGCAAGCCACGCGGTGCCTCGGTGACCCCGTGTCCGATGCCAGCGCGCGCCTCGTATGGCACCGAAGGCTGTTCGGGACGCTCATAGGCATCAACGATCGAAATCGCAGTCTCGTACGCGTGTAAGACTTCGATCGCTCGCACGACAATGCTCTGAAACGGATTCCAGCATCCATCATCCAAACCGGTTCGATTCACCGCAGCGGAGGCACGCTCGGCCAGTTTGGCACGATGCAGATTGAAGCGAGCGACCGGGCCAACAAGGTACTCGCCTCGTTCGAGCATGCGGGCATGGAGGGCGGTCGAGTGCTCGACCTGGTACTCCTGGAAGTGCTGCGGAAATTCACTGACGTCGATGGAGAGTCCCCGGTTGGAGATCACCCGAGACCCCAAGAACGGATACTCCTGCGGATGATCGGTCGCGACCATCTCGTGGGGGATGCCCTGTTCAGCGAAATCGAACGTTGCTACCCAATCGACGACCTGCTCAGCCAGATCACAACCCCGCTGCAAATCATCGCGCAGCGGCTGGAGCTCGGTGCGGGTCGGAACGCGATAGAAACCGCCTATGCGAACGTTGACCGGATGGATAGCACGCCCACCGATGGTCTCCAGGATGCTGTTGCCGATCTTCTTGACTTCGAGCCCGCGTTCGACCGCCCCGCGATGTTCTTGTGCCATCTCGATGACGCTGTCCACTCCGACGAAGTCGGGAGCATGCAACATATGGATGTGGAGCGAGTGACTCTCGATCCACTCACCGCAGTACAGCAGATGGCGCAGTGAGCGCAGCTGACCGTCAACGTCGATCCCGAGAGCATCCTCGATCGCCAGGCATGCACTCATCTGGTAGGCAACCGGACAGATTCCGCAGATACGTGCGGTGATGTCGGCGGGCTCTTCGAGCCCTCGGCCTCGCAGAAAGCCCTCGAAGAAACGAGGTGGTTCGTAGATGTTCAGCTGAACGTCGACGAGCTCCCCATTGCGGATCTCGACATGCATTGCGCCTTCGCCCTCGACACGGGCAAGCGCTCCGGTCGACAACATGCGGCCTCCGCCGGCTCGGTGCGTCATGGTGTCGTCTTTCGGGTCGGCGGCGGCACTGGGACAGGGCCCGATACGAACGGATCACGGAAGGGCTCAGACCAGGCGTTGTAGGTATGAAACAGCCGCTCGATCTGGAAGTCGTCAAGGCCGGAGCTTCGCAGTGCTTCGACCATCGACGGTGTGTTCGGGGTCTCGGCTGGACCGAAGCACCCATAGCAACCCCGTGCAAAGGTCGGGCACAGCGCGCCACAACCTGCCTGCGTTGCTGGGCCGAGGCACGGGGTCCCGTGCGCAACGGTCACGCAGACATTGCCCTTCTGCTTGCATTCAATACACACGCTATGGGTGGGGGTCGTCGGCCGTCGGCCGATGAGAAAGGCGCTGATGACCTCGAGCAATTGCCCCCGATCGATCGGGCATCCGCGGAGTTCAAAGTCGACGTTGACATGGTCAGCAATCGGCGTGGAAGTTTCCAACGTTGAGATGTAGGACGGCGTTGCATAGACAATACGCAGCAGCTCGTGAACATCGCTGCTGTTGCGCAGCGCCTGAATACCGCCCGAGGTGGCGCAGGCCCCAATGGTCATAAGCGCCCGAGACTGCCGCCGCACTTCCTGGATGCGTTCTGCGTCTTCGGCAGTCGTGATCGATCCTTCGACCAACGACAGGTCGTAGGGGCCGCCAACCGTGGCGCTTGAGGCTTCGAGAAAGTACGCGACATCGATCTGATCGGTGATGGTCAGCAACTCGTCTTCACAGCTCAACAGCGTGAGTTGGCAGCCATCGCAGCTGGCAAATTTCCAGACGGCAAGAGTTGGCTTTTGCTTCTCGGTGGAAGTCATCGCTCGGGAATCCTCAACAAATCGTCGACGGTCGGCCAACTGACAACGGGACCCTCGCGGCAGATGAATAGCGGGCCGAGCTGGCAGTGCCCGCACTGGGCGATCGCGCAGTGCATGTTTCGCTCGAGTGACACCCACACGTTCTCCGCAGGTACCCCATGGTCGATGATGCCCAGCGCTCCGAAGCGCATCATTGGTTCGGGTCCGCACAAGAACGCATGCGTGCGATCGCGGTCAAGCTCTTCATTGGCAATCAGTTTGGTGATGAGACCGACGTTGCCCGTCCATGTCTCATCGGCGGCGTCCACGATGAACTCGAGCTGGATGCGATCGTCAACCGCAAAACTGCGTAACTCGTGGAGGTAATAGAGCGCCTCCGGACGCCTAGCGCCAATGAGCAGCGTGAGGTTGCGGAATCGTTCCCGTTCGGCGAGCACCTGATGAATGATGGGCCGGACCGGGGACAGCCCGAGTCCCCCAGCCGCGACCAGCACGTCCTGCCCAACTGCGTTCTCGATCGGCCAGCTGCTACCAAAGGGTCCCCGCACGCCAACCTCCTCACCCAGCTCCAGCCCACAGAGTGCCTTGGTCACTGCACCCACTGCCCTGATGGTGTGGGTAAGCGTGATGCCATCATCGCTGACCCCGGCGATCGAGATCGGCGCTTCGCCAATGCCAAAGGCCCACAGCATGGTGAATTGCCCGGGCCGGGGCGTATCGATCGGTTCGGCGGTGGGAACCAGCGAGATCGTCACCGTGTCCGAGAGTTCGTCTGCCCGCTCGGTGACGCGGTACATGACGGGAGTCATCGGCGCTCGCAATCTCGTCACGAGGATCCCTTGTACAGGTCGAGGAGCTGGAGCCGCGTCGCCTGGAGTCGTTCGCGGACGACCCCAGCCAACAACTTGTACACGTCATAGCCGACCGCCGGGTCCGCATCACAGGCATCTCGCAGTTCCTGGGCGTCCACCGCTATGACACCACACTGTTCGATGCAGCGGACGTCAAAGGCGAGGCGGTACGGCGGCAGCATCCACGAGATACCGACGACGTCGCCTGATCCGAGCGTCTCGATTACGAGTGACCCGCCGGCACCATTGAGCACCTCGACAGCGACCTTGCCATGCCGCAGCACATACATCGTGTCAGCAGTATTTCCGGTGCGCAACATCCTTGCACCCGCATCGAACTGCATGACGGTGCTGTGTTGGGCGATGGCTTCAAGCGAAGCCGCATTCAGCCTCGAAAGTGGCTGGTAGTCGGCCAACATGCCGGCGATCGTGCTCACGACGTCTTCTCCGTTAGTAATCTTGGTCAGGGGTCCCGTGGTTCGGGTCAGCTTGGGCGACGGCGAGCGCAGCGATCTCTTCGGTCAAGTCGATCCCAACTGGGCACCAGGTGATACATCGACCGCAGCCGACGCAGCCAGACATGTCGAACTGGTCATGCCATGTGACCAGCTTGTGCAATAGCCATTGGCGATAGCGAGACGCGGTCGACGTGCGAGTTGAGCCGCCGTGCATGTGGGTGAAGTCCAGGGTGAAGCACGAGTCCCAGACTCGTGATCGTTCGGCCTCGGTCCCGTCAAGCGACGTGTGATCCTCGGTTGTACTGCAGAAACAGGTGGGGCAGGCCATCGTGCAGTTGCCGCACGCCAGACATCGTTCGGCGACCTCGGCCCAGCGGGGATGGTCCGGATCGGCAGCAGCGAGCGGCGGGTGTAGGGGGTCGAGAGTGCGTTGCATCGAAGCCACCGCGTCTTCGTGCTGACGCTTGACCTGGTCTTGGTGCGACGATGTCGTCTCTGCGGTCGAGGTCACTGCGTCGATCGCCCCTTGACCGCGGTCTGATCCAGCGGTGAGAACGTACGAAGGTTCACCATCCTGCCCGTCCTCTGCCAGTTCAACGACTGAGATGTCGAAGCCAGCTCGAGGGCTAGGACCGGTGTTCATCGAGTCGCAGAAGCAGGTACTTGCCGGGGTTGAGCAGGCAACAGCGACGATGAAGACGTCGGCTCGACGGGCTGCATAGTCGGCATCGGTCATGTCGGGATCTAGGAAGACTCGATCCTGCACCAGCATGCCGGCCAGGTCGCACGACCGAACACCAAAGAAGGCCAGCGCAGGAGACGAGCGGTCCGGCTCGGTGATCGTGATCGGTCCGCTTCGGTCTGCAGGGCGATGGCTTCGTATCAGAAGGGTCCGCGGCGCGAACAAATTTCGCTTCCATGACTCAGACGGCGCAGCGAATCCAAAGCGTCGAGACGTAGTGGTCTTTTCGAGTCGGTAGGAGCCACCCGACTGGTGATCCACCCACCCCTTTGGCAGGTCGGCCGTGCCAGTGATCTCATCATGCGTGATGACCCCATCGCGCACGACCGGCCCGAGTACGCGGCGGCCTGAGGCCCGAAGATGCTCAATCAGATCGTCAAGTCCGTCTACTGCACTGACAACACTCACGCGCACCTCTCGTTCACGGAGATCACGCTTCTGTCGCGAGCCGGACTGCCCCATGACCGTGTCTTACCCATCTGTTCGGCCCGAGTAATCGTGCAGCGCGTCGACAAGAGTTGTCAAGAGCCCCGATGCGCCGAAACGGACCCTGGACGGATCAAGCCACTCGCGACCGAGAACAGCTTCGATGATCGCGAGATAGCCGAGGGCATCTTCAACCGTGCGAACCCCTCCGGAAACCTTGATGCCGACGGGCTCTCCGCCGTTGTTGACATGCTCGGCGACAACCTGCGCCATGACGAACACCGCCAGCGGCGTTGCACCTGCGCTCGATTTGCCGGTCGATGTCTTGATCCAATCCGCGCCAGCGTCAATCGCAAGCCGAGCTGCGTGCTCAATCCCTGCCGGCGACGCCAACTCGCTCGTCTCGAGAATCACCTTCATCGCCTGCTCGTCCACGTGATCCCGCATTGCCTTCAGCTCGCCAAGCACCGTGGCGTCATCGCCCGAAATCAGGCCAGCACGGTTGATCACGACGTCGATCTCGGTTGCACCGGCGCGGACCGCATCGTCTATATCGGCCAGGCGGACCGCAAGCGACGACAGGCCACTTGGGAACGCTCCCGCTACAGACGCAACCTGAATGCCGGCGCCGCGTGTTAGTTCGACCGCCGTGTCAACCAGGTTGGGGTACACGCACACGGCCGCGGTTGGTCCAACCGTGGGGTCCGTAGGGTCAGGCCGTCGCGCCTGGGCGCAGAGTGCACGAACCCGGCCCTCGGTGTCGTCGCCGGCGAGGGTCGTCAAGTCAATCGCTCGGACCGCAAGCCTCAGCGCCTGATCGGTCGACAGTGTCTTCGGGCACTCCCCAAACAATGCCAACGCCTGCGATGCTGCGTCGCTGCTGGTGCTTGCTGATGCAAGCATGCGTTGGCGCGTTTCCTCGCGCTCGGGATCGGCCACAATGCTGCATAGCGCGTTAAGTAACCGATGCACCCGCTGGTGTACCTCGCGCTGTTGCTCGGCGAGATCTGGGCCCCCGATGCCTGAAGCTGGCTCGGCCCATGCCTCGCCATAGAGCTTGACCTTCGGCTCTGTTCCGCTCGGTCTGATCGCGAGCCAGGCGCCGGGGAGATGAAATACCAGAGCATCGGTCGGTGGAAGTGACGTACCCGCGAGCAGGTCAGCAACCTCGTTCACGTTGCTGCCGGCCAAAGCCGAGGGTGGCGCACTCCGCAGATGCGCCATCAGCTGCTCCGACGACCGGCTACCCGACTCAAACCGAATCGATCTCTGGCCGCTCACGTGGGACCCGTAGCGCCGATGCAGATCGTCGAGTGCATCCACGAGGGTGCGTCCTTGCTCGGCCAAATCGGTAGCCATCGCTGCCACTGCCAGAGCCGCACTGATCCCGTCCTTGTCGCGAACTGCTCCATCGACCGCATAACCCATCGCCTCTTCATACGCCAGCAAGAGTTCGGCGTCGAACGCTTCATTGGACGCTTCGCCCATCAGCCATTTGAAGCCGGTGAGCGTTTGGCCTGATCGAGCGCCATAGTCGTCGGCGATCAGCGCCAACATCCGGCTGGAGACAACGGTGTTGAGCACCATGCGCCCCAACGGCGAAGCAGTTTCGGTGCGTAGCAAGTGGTCCGCGAGCAAACAACCAACCTCGTCACCAGAAAGTAATCGCCAACCGCCACGGCTGGGTACTGCAACAGCCAGACGATCGGCGTCTGGATCGTTGGCGAGGGCCAATGCCGCGTCCTCTGAACTTGCCAGTTCAAGAAGTGGCGCCAGCACGCCTGGTTCTTCCGGGTTGGGGAAGGGCGCAGTGGGAAAGTCAGGGTCGGGATCGCGCTGCGACGCAACCACGATGGGCCGATCGCGTCCTGCCCGGTCAAAGGCGGCCGCGATGACTTCATAGCCCACGCCGTGCAGTGGAGTGTAAGCAACCTTCAGCTCGCCGGAACGTGCATGACGAGGACAAATCGCGTCGAGATATGCGTCGATTGCTTCGTCGCCCAACGAGTGGATTCGAACATCGCTCAACCGAGCGAGATGCCGCTCGTCGACGAGTGGGGTCGCCAGAATGCGCTCACCCAACTCGGCTTCCAGCGACGGGCTGAGAATTGCACCGTCGGCGCCAAAGATCTTCAACCCATTGTCGGTTGCGGGATTATGGCTCGCAGTCACCATCACTCCCGCGTCGGCTCCGAGATGTCGCACGGCAAAGGCAACAAGCGGCGTTGGGGTGCAGCGGTCGAAGAGCGATACCTGAAGACCTTCGACCGCGAGCACGCGAGCGATGTCCGTTGCAAAGTCGGCACTCCCGTGGCGGGCATCGAACCCGACGACAACCTGCGAGCCACCCTGTTGCTCCGTGAAGTGCGCAAGACCGGAAGCAACAACCCGCACGACTACACGATTCATGGCCCCAGGCCCAGGGCCGAGTGCACCTCGTATGCCTGCGGTTCCAAAGGTGAGCCGGGTACCGAATAGCTCGGTAAGCCACGAGTTTCCATTGGCGAGCGCAGCGCGAATCAGATCGCGATGGTCACTGTCGGGATCGACGTCGCACCACGCTCGGGCCAGCTTCAAGGTGCTGACATCGCCCAGCGTGGGAAGGTCAGCACTCATCGCGATTCGCGCCTTCGCCGAGCAGTGCGGCCCTCACCGGGTCACGTTGACTGATGCGGATTCATCAAGCTCAATCAAGCCCAGATCACCATCGAATCGACGGTAGAGCACGTGCGCTTGAGCGACCGGAGAACTGCGGTAGAAGATAAAGGGATCCTCACCGGCCGCAAGCAGGCGTTGGGCACTTTCGTCATCGAGAACGACAGGACCGGCAGCATGGGTGATCTCAACGTCCGCCGGAATCGCCGGTAGCTCATCGCCATCGACCGCCAGCGTGAACTCACCATCGGCGTCCATGCTGAGCACACAGGTCTCGTCGTTCTCATGATTCTGAAACAGATAGAAGCGATGGTCGAGAATGTCCATGTCGAACAAGGCCTCCTCGACGCTCATCGGTGCGGCGGCAAACGTCTTGCGGCGCACGATCTTTGCCTGCTCATTAACCGGAGGTGCATGTCGAGGGGCGAACTCCACGTCACCGTGTTTCCATGAGCCCGGGCTGGTCACACCGTCGTGCTTCTTGGACCCGATGCGATGAAGCTTCGCCTCATGGCGATCAACCCGGCGCCTGAGTCGCTCGACCATGAGATCGACCGCCTCGGCAATCGTTCCCGCCTGGGCATGGGCTCGAACCGGGCCCCGTTTGACGACCAACGTCGCCTCTGCCCGGGCATGGGCCTGATCCGGATGATTTGGATCGTCGGTTACTCGCAGCTCCACATGGGTCACCGCTTCTCGGCAGTGCCTACTCACCCGACCCAGTCGCTCACGGGCTCTTTCAATGACATCATCGTCGATGTTGCCTTTCGTGGAGATCTCGAACGTCGTTGTGTCGTCGATGGGCATGAGTGTCCGTTCAGTGCTAGGCGTGGATCCTTAGCTAAGGATTGCGCCCCCAACCTGCTCTACGCCAGGGCCCAAGGTCCCTCGTACAGGCCGCAGATTCCGGGGACCAAAGACCCTGGGCAACAGACATCGGTCCGCCGGATACTGAAGCCGTCACATCAGGTCGATGAGACAGAGCGTTCAGAGGGAGGACCCACGATGACCGCAACCATGGCAACTACCGGAGGAGTCGAAACCGCCGAGGCTAAGGGCCTCGTGACTATCGACTTCGAGTCAGACATCCAGGCCTTCTTGGCCGATCCGATCGGATACGGCAGCTATGACCATGGCGATCCGATCTCGCTCGATCAGTTCTCGACTTGCTTCCATCACCGCGGCCGCTTTATCTCAACCCTGACCTGATCCACGAGCAGAAGTCTTCTTCTCCCTACCAAACAGGAAGTTGTTATGAACGTCCAAACAGTTGTTGTCGGAGTCGATGGATCCGACTGTGGTCATCGAGCACTCGAGGCCGCAACCCACATCGTCGAAGCCGGTGGAACTGTGCATGTGGTGTCGGCGTACGACGCCCCCTCCAACCACCGAGTCTCCAATGCTTACGCCGAGGTTCCCGCCGAGTACAAGGTCAACGTTGATCTGCTCGCCGAACCTCGCAGCGTGGTGGAGAACGCTGCGAAGTCAGTCGCAGACAAAGGACTGATAGCTGTCGAGCACTTCATTGACAACGACCCGGCATCGGCCATCCTCGACATCGCTAAGGAAGCCGATGCCGACCTCATCGTCGTCGGCAGCCGAGGACTGGGGCGAGCAGCGCAGGTGCTCCGTGGCAGCGTGTCAACCAAGATCGCCCACCATTCTCCAATCGACTTCATGGTCGTGCACTAATCCCGATGACCACGGTCTCCCCTATCGATTGGCCCAAGCTGCGCACGGTGGCACGCGATGCGGCCGCGCATGCGTACGCCCCCTACTCCAAATTGTCAGTAGGGGCAGCCGGGCTGGTTGATAGCGGCCATGTCGTGTCGGGGTGCAACGTCGAGAATGCGTCCTACGGGCTCACGTTGTGTGCCGAATGCGGTCTGGTTTGTGACCTGTGTCGAGCGGGAGGCGGCCGGCTTCTGGCAGTAAGCATCGTCGACGGATCCGGAGAACAGCTGTGGCCGTGCGGACGATGTCGCCAACTACTCCTCGAACATGGCGGACTCAAGCTCCAGGTCGACGGCGCTCACGGCCCATGCCTGCTTGAGGAATTGTTGCCCCATCCGTTTCTTCCTGAAGATCTACCGACGCCACAATGAATGCACTCGAAGTAATCACTGCCAAGCGCAACGGCGAGCGCCTCTCACCCGAGCAGATCAGCTGGTTCATCGATGCCTACACAAAAGGCGTCGACGTCGCCGACGAGCAAGCGGCCGCCTTGGCCATGGCGATCTACTTCCAAGGTATGGAAGCCGACGAGCTCGCTACCTGGACCAAGGCAATGATCGACTCAGGTCGACGCCTGGATCTGTCCGGGTTCGATCGCCCCGTCGTCGACAAGCACTCGACCGGCGGGGTTGGTGACAAGATCTCGTTGATCCTTGTGCCACTTGCCGTGGCGTGTGGACTCACCGTGCCCCAGCTCTCGGGTCGAGGGCTCGGCCACACCGGCGGCACGCTCGACAAGATGGAAGCGATTTCCGGTTGGCAGGCTCAGATCGAGCCTGGCCGGCTCAAGGAAATTCTGGCAACCGTTGGCGGCGTCATCGCCGGCGCCTCCGATGACCTTGCACCCGCAGATCGCAAGCTCTATGTGCTGCGAGATGTCACGGGCACGGTTGAATCCATCCCGCTTATTGCCAGCTCGATCATGTCGAAGAAGATCGCCGAAGGGACCGATGCCCTCGTGCTCGACGTAAAGGTCGGTTCGGGTGCATTCATGACCGACTTTCCTGCGGCCGACCAGTTGGCTCGCACGATGGTCGAGATCGGAAAAGCGCAAGGGGTCAACACCTCAGCGCTGGTGACGCGAATGGACTCGGTGCTTGGGCGAACCGTCGGCAACGCACTAGAAGTTCAGGAAGCGCTCGAGGTTCTCGAGGGCGGCGGTCCGCTCGACGTGATCGAATTGACTATCGCACTCGTCGAAGAAATGCTCTCACTCGGTGGCGTCGATGGCGATCCCGCAGCGATCCTCGCGTCGGGAAAGGCGCTGGCCACCTTCGATGACATGGTCACCGCCCAAGGCGGCAGTCTGAGCGCCGGGCTTCCCGAATCGATCGAGCACGAGCTGGTGGTCGCCGAACGAGCGGGATACATACAAGAGATCGAGGCTCGGGCGGTAGGGGTCGGCGCCTGGCTGCTCGGCGCCGGTCGCGCCCGCAAGGAGGACTCCGTGAGCCAAACCGCCGGCATCATCTGCCACGCCAAACCTGGTGACTGGGTCGAAGCAGGTGCGGTGGTGCTGGAACTACGCGCCGACGAACCGACCCGTTTCGAACCGGTCCGACAACGCGTACAACCGGCAATCACCATTGCCGACACGCCTCCCGATATCCCTGCGCTGATCATCGAACGCATCGGCGAGTAATCCGCCATAGCAGCGACCGCTGATGGCGTTCGAGTCGCCGGAGCGGCTGAGGTCGGCTGGGCTACGGAACCCCGGCCTCGCCATAAGCCATCTTCTGCTGCTTCTCTTACTCTTTTGCGTCACTCATCAGCAGACGTCATGATCGGGCCAGTACGCAAGAGTCAGGCGCTTTCCGCCGACGTCCTGGACAACGCATCGACGGATTTCACCACCCGTCGCAGTCGAGCAAAGATGTCCTCGGCGACCGCGTCAACTTCATCTCGATCGACGGCGGCCATCAGGGGTTTCGGGTTAACTGCCTTCACGACGACGTGACCATCGCGTTCGTAGACTGCGACGTTGCAGGGCAACAGCACACCGACCGACGGTACGGCGCCCAATGCGTCCGCTGCGGAAGCCGGGTGGCACGCAGCAAGAACTCGATACGGACCGATATCAGTCCCCGTCTTGTTCACTATGGCGGCTTGAAAATCGAACTCATGCAGAATGCCGAATTGCTCATTTGCAAGAGCAGCCCGGCACGCCTGAACGGTGTCATCAAACGAAAGCGTCGAGCTCGTTCCGAGAGATATGGCGTCAATAAACATGCGGGTGGTCCTTAAGGCCGGATCGATACCCACACAGTCGACCACGAGGGCCTGACAAAGAGCCAGGGTCCTAGGTCCCCCAGTGCATTAGAGCATCAAGGCAAAGAATGCGCCATAGGTGAAAAGAAGAATCACGCCGGTTCGCCAGTCGTGCTCTTTCGCGCCCCGGAGAATCAGGGTGACAAAGGCCACGGCGAGCAATGAGATGATCGTGCCTCGCACCGCTAGGTCAGCAGTGATAGCGGTCGGGGCAATGAGAGGTCCGGCCGCCACGGACGCAGTCACATCGATGAACGATGAACCGAGCACATCGCCGATCGCCATGGCAGCTGCGCCCTTGCGCAGCGCAGTCAAATCGAAGACCAGTTCAGGCAGCGAAGTTCCAAGCGCAGCGAGGAAGAACCCCATCAAGAACTCGGGTGCGTCAAACCTCTCGGCCAGAGCGACTACGGCCCATAGTGCTGCAGCTGCAGCCAACCCCAAGCCGAGGAAAGACGCTGCCAGTTGACCCATGAGCTTCAGGCGGCCGTTCTTGACAGCTGGTAGTTCTAGCTGGTGCGGATCGGCGGTTTGATAGACCCAGAATGATCCAACCGCCCAGACGCCGAACATGATTCCGGCGTCGACTCGGCCAAGGAAACCATCGGCCAACAGGGTCGTCAATATCGCCAGGCCCGTCACGGTGAGGATGCCGACGTTTACAACGTTCTTCGTCGGCAACACGATCGGCCCGGCGAGAATCCCAAGCAGCCCCAGAACAAGGGTTGCTTGGGTGGCCGCCGACCCAACCGAGTCGCCGACGTTGACATCGCCGTGATCCGTCAACGAGCTCATTATTGAGTTCGCTATCTCCGGAAGATCGGTACCCAGGCCCAACACCGTGAACCCGATCACGAATGGCGAGACCCGCACGCTGACAGCCAACTCGGTTGCCGCAGTAACCGCCCGCTGGCTCGAGAGCACCATTGCTCCGAAACCGATGATCAACGCCATCAACTCAACGGCGAACATGCGCCCTCCGTTCAACCCACTTACGAACTTCGCTCACAAGAAGTACAGAACTCGCCCATGCGGTGGCCGCAAGCCAATCCCGGAACGAGAGTCCGGTAGTTGCAAAGCCTCGCTGGAGCGGCGGCACGTACACAACCGCAAGCTGCAAGGCGAAGGAACCAGCGACGGCGACCAGCAGATACGGATTCGACGCCCATCCTCTCATGGCCGTGCGGTGGTCGGAGCGGGCGCTGAAGCAGTTGAAGAGCTGGGCGAGAACCAGCACCGTAAAGGCCATCGTGCGCGCCGTGGCAGTGTCCCCATTGCCCTCGATCAGCCCACCGGGGAGCTCGGCATCAAACGCAAGCAGAGTCGCGAATGCCATCGCCAGTCCGACGATGACAATGCCTCGTCGCATGGCGGCGTCGATCACCCGGGTTCCGGGCAGCCGCGGCGGCCGTCCCATCACGCGCTCGGCACCATCGAGACCAAGGGCAAATGCGGGACCGGTGTCGGTGAGCAAGTTGATCCACAGAATCTGCGCGGCGGTGAGAGGCGCAAGAATCACGCCATCCTCCGCCTCCAGGCCAATGAGTCCCGCAAACAGAACACCCAAGAAAATCGTGAGCACTTCGCCGACGTTCGACGACAGCAGGTACCGAAGGAAGTTCGCAACGTTCTGAAAGATCGTCCGTCCACCACGGATTGCCTCGACAATCGTGCTGAAATCATCGTTCGTCAACACGATGTCCGCCGCTTCGCGAGCGACCGCGGTGCCCGTCATGCCCATCGCGGCCCCGATGTCGGCAGCTCGGAGCGCCGGTGCATCGTTGACCCCGTCTCCCGTCATAGCGACCACGTGTTGCTGGTCTTGGAGCGAGCGGACCATTCGCAGCTTGTGAGCGGGCGCTACTCGGGCGAACACGCTGTGCGCGGCGACGACCTCTGCTAACGCTTCATCATCGAGGTGGTCGATCTCCTGTCCGAGCACTACGGGCGCTTCGCCGACCTGAATTCCCAAGTCGCTGGCGATCCGAGCGCCCGTCTTGGGATGATCCCCGGTGAGCATGATCACTCGGACTCCCGCATGCTGTGCGGTCGCAATCGCTTCAGCTACGCCGGCCCGAGGTGGATCCAACATTCCCACAACGCCGAGCAGTACCAGGTCTTGTTCCTCGGCAACGGTGAAAGCGGAGCAGGATTTGAGGTCTCGCGTTGCGATCAGCAGGGTCCGCATGGCCTGATCGGCGAGAGTATCGATTTGTTCCCGCCACCACGTTCTGTCTGCTGGGCTCAGCCGCACCGGACCAGCCGCCGTCATCTTCCTAGAACACAGGTCGAGCATGATGTCGGGCGCACCCTTGGTGAGCATCGCTCGGTTGCCGGCGGCTGGGAAGCCGGTCACGAGGACACTCATCCGTTTCCTGTCGGTATCGAAGGGGATCTCTTCCAACCGGTCGATGGATTCGAGTCTTTCCTTCTGCCCTGCGGCATGCGCTGCGACAAGCAGCGAGATCTCGGTCGGGTCACCTGTGGCACCAACGGCACTCCCGGTCGTCGCCAGCTCGGCGTTCGATGCAGCTGCCGCCGCAACCAGCGTGTCGACAGCTCGCTGGTCAGACTCCGATGTTGGCTCGCTCACCGGCAGGTCGACGCGGCTGGATGCAATCACAACGGTCTGCGATTCCATCTCGTTGCGAGTCAATGTGCCGGTCTTGTCGGTACAGATCACGGTTGCAGATCCCAGCGTCTCAGCAGCTGCTGGTCGTTTCACGAGCGCATGACGCTGTGCCATTCGTGACACACCTACGGCCAGAACCATCGATAAGACAGCCGGAAGGCCCTCGGGCACCGCTGCGACCGCAAGCGATACTCCGAGCAGCAGCACGTCGACGACATCACTTGGCGAGTCGATCGTTGAGGTCACCGAGATAACGACAGAAACGATGACGGCAACCACCACGACCGCAACCCCTAGGAATCGACTGACTGCGCCGATTTCGCGTTCGAGTGGCGTCGGGGGTTGCTCGGTGTCGATGAGCATCGCCGCAATGTGACCGACTTCAGTGTCCAACGATGTCGCCGTTACCACACAGGCGCCGTGACCAGCGACCACGGCCGTGCCTGCAAACATCATTGACGTGCGATCTGCCATCGCCGTGTCGGTGGCAACTGGACCGGCGTGCTTACTCACGGGCACGCTCTCGCCGGTCAGGGCCGCCTCGGCAACGAACAGGGAAGCCGAGGTCACCACTCGGGCATCGGCCGGCACGAGATCGCCTTCGGCGAGTTCCACGAGATCCCCCACAACGAGCTCGGAGAATGGCACCGAAGACAAGATCCCTTCGCGCCTTACGTTGGCTCGCCCCTCGGCTATCTGTGAGAGTGCCCGTACCGCCTCGTCAGCGCGATGCTCCTGGAGCGCGCCGAGCAGTGCGTTGGCGACAACGATCACCGCAATCACGATGGCATCGATCGGAAGGCCAACGGTGCCTTCGACCATCCAAGCGATCAAGGAAACAGCAATGGCTGCAACCAACAACAGCACAAGCGGATTGCGGAACTGGCGTCGCACCAGGATCCAGGTCGGCACCGGTGGTGTTGATTCGATCGTGTTCGGCCCGCTTTGCTGCAGACGTCGTTGCGCTTCGCCGTGACTTAGACCCAGCGCGGGGTCGGTCCCCAGCGCTTCCAGGACGGCATTCGCCGCCCAGCTGTGTGCCAAGTCACCAATCGTCACGCCCGACCAACGTCCTAACCGAGTCGACTCAGTAGCGCCAACATCTCGGCGGGAACGGCGTGCCTTGTCGAACACGTCTCGTCGAAGGGTGTCTCCACTACCCGTTCACCTTTGACGCCAACCATCAGACCGGATCGACCGGCCAACAACCCATCGACAGCAGCCGTGCCAAGTTGGCCACCCATGATGCGATCAGCTGCGGTCGGAGAACCTCCCCGCTGAGTATGGCCAAGTGTCGTGACCCGATAGTCGAGCCCAAGTCGGGAGCCAATAACCGAAGCGACATTCACGGCTCCATCGTCGTAGCCTTCGGCAACGACAACGATGATCGAACGCTTGCCGGCGGCGAGGCTTGCCTCCATGAGCGCCAGCTTCGCTTCGAGATGATCGTCCTCGGGGCACAACACGACTTCGGCGCCACCGGCGAGGCCGGCGGCAACGGCGAGCCAGCCACTGTCTCGACCCATCACCTCAATGAAGTGCAGCATCTCATGCGACGTTGCCGTGTCTCGAATGTGATCGATGGCCTGCAGCGCAGTATTGACCGCTGTGTCGAACCCCAAACTGCGGTCGGTGCCGAATACGTCGTTGTCGATCGTTCCCGGAATGCCGATCGCTGATGGACCTCCCGCTGCCATTAACGCCTGTGCCCCGCGGAAGGTACCGTCTCCGCCGATCAAGACGACACCGTCGATGTTGTGGGTTCGCAGGTTTTGCACGGCACGAGCTCGACCGGTGTCGGTGCGAAACTCATCGCATCGCCCCGTACCGAGGATCGTCCCACCTCGCTGGACGATGTTGACGACCGATGATCGATCCATCTCCCGAAACCGGTTATCAACCATTCCGGCGTATCCCCGCTCGATGCTGACGACGGCAATGCCCGATGCGGTCCCGGCCCGAACAACGGCCCGGACGGCAGCATTCATTCCGGGGGCGTCCCCGCCACTGGTTAGAACTGCGATTCGTTGCATTTTTCTACCTCTGATCGCCCAACGTTGATGACAAAAGCCGGTCATTCCTAGCGCCTTGCTTGGCGTCACGCAGCAGAGCGGGGCGGTCGCCAGCACAGCGACCGCCCCGAACAGGGTTGCTTCGGCTCGTCACTCCCACAACTTGACCTGCAACACGGGTCTCCCAGTTCGCTGGGTGAGCGGGTGGGCGATGAGCCGAAGCACCTTGATCTTTGCGCCGTTGCCCGCCCAGGTCTAGGGACCAAAGTCCCCGACTTGTCGAGCGTGCCGTCAAGGAGCTCTACCGGCGGAAGCGACGCTTCTGACTGTCACTATGGCTGCGCCGAATCCAAGGTTGGTCGCGTTCACCCTTGGCGTCCACGCTGTTGGGCGCGCGCACCTCCGGTGGGGGCTTTCGGTGGCGGTGACCCGGTGCGTGCACAGGGTCATAGCGACGCCGGCGGCGGAAGATGGCCGTGGCAGCAGTAGCACACCCAACCTTGGCGACCAATGAAGTGAGGGTGGAACTCGTTGGCATCAGAATGGCTCCTTCAGGATTGATCGTCGATCGATCATTGCGATGTGGCTCCATAGTCTTTGATCAGACAACACCGGTGTAGGGCCGAACGTCACCAACAAGGGGACCAACGACCCTGCCAAACCGGCGGCAACCGCTGCACGATCGGGTTCGATCTACTTCCGACGTGAAAGGTGTTCTCCCAATGGCGAGTCACACTGAACTTCTCTACGGCGACCAGGCGCGAGCAAAGCTGCTTGCCGGTGCTAGTGCACTAGCTGACGCAGTTCGCCCGACGCTGGGGCCGGAATCTCGATCCGTTCTGCTGGCCAAACGATTTGGCAATCCAACGATTTGTGATGACGGTGTCACCATTGCCAAACAAGTCAATCTGGCGGACCCCGAGGAGCAACTCGGCGCGCAGATGCTGCGGCAGTCTGCGATCCAGACCGGCGATGCAGTCGGCGACGGAACGACGACATCGACGCTGCTCGCGTTCACGCTTTTCCGAGACGGCCTGCGCAACATCGTCGCCGGAGCGAGTCCGATTGCGCTTAAACGCGGCATGGCGGAAGCCACCGCTGCGGCAGTCGAGGCTGTCGCCAAACTCTCCCGGCCGGTGGCGTCATTCGAGGACATGAAGCACATTGCCACCGTTTCAGCGCACGATGACTCCCAGATCGGTGATCTGGTAGCCAAGGCCGTCAGCGAGGTCGGGGCCGAGGGCGTCGTCGATGTCGAAGAAGCTCGCGGCACCGAAACTGAGCTGGACGTCGTCGAAGGGATGCGTATTGACAAGGGATTTCTCTCTCCATACTTCGTTACAGACTCCGAAGCCATGGAGGTGGTCTACGAGGAACCTCGCATTCTGATCTTCGAAAAGAAGATCAACACCATGCAGCCGCTGCTGCCACTGCTCGAAAAGGTCGTGCAAGACCCCAGGCCACTTATTGTCATTGCCGAGAACGTCGAGGCGGAAGCGCTGGCAACGCTTGTCGTAAACAAGATCCGCGGCATTCTGCCCGTCTGCGCAGTCAAAGCACCTGGCTTCGGCGACCGCCGTAAAGCCATGCTGGCCGACCTCGCCATCCTCACCGGAGGTCGGGTGATCTCCGAAGACCTGGGCGACAAGCTTGAGAACGTTGAGCTCGCCGATCTCGGCTCGGTCCATCGCGTCGTCATCGACAGCGAGTCCGCCACCTTCATCGACGGCGCCGGAACACCGGAGGCAATCGAGGGTCGCCGCCAGGAACTGCGCCGCAAGATCGCCGAGACCTCCTCGGATTGGGATCGCGAGAAGCTCGAGGAGCGACTCGCCCGCCTCTCTGGTGGGGTCGCGGTTATCAGAGTGGGCGCGACGTCCGAAGCGGAACTCGCCCGACACAAGGAGGCGTACGACGACGCAATTAGCTCGACCCGCGCCGCGATGGCCGAAGGTGTCGTACCCGGCGGCGGAGCGGCACTGATTCGGGCCATTCCAAGCGTGCAGCAGGTAATAGACACGATGGAAGGCGATGAACGAACCGGCGCCATGATCGTCCGGGACGCATTGTCAGCCCCCTGCCGCCAGCTTGCGCTGAACGCTGGCGTTGATCCCGGTGTTGTGGTCGAAAAACTGACTGAGGCCGACGGATTCCACGGATTCGATGCCCGAGCCCGGGTGTACACGGACCTCGAGGACGCCGGCATCATCGATGCCGCCAAGGTGGTTCGATCAGCCCTTGAAAACGCCGTTGCCGTCGCAGGGGTGCTGTTGCTTACCGAGGTCACCCTGATCGAGGTGGACGATCCCGAGCAAGCTGCGGCCGCAATGCCGCCGATGATGTGACCGAGATGTCCACCGAACCAACGGGTGCAACCGGTGCGACGACGCTCGGCGGCGACGCGCACGCATACGCCGACTACGAGGCTATGCGAGCTACGTTCTCCTGGGACGAAGTGGTTGCAACGGTGTCCACCGGCGACGGCCACATCAATATCGCTCACGAAGCCGTGGACCGTCACGCTGCGGGCCCGCGTGCGGACCATGTTGCCCTCCGCTGGCTGCCCAAACGGGGCGAACCAACCGACATCACCTTTCGGTCGCTCCGGGAAAGCACCAGCCGCTTTGCCAGCGCTCTGCATTCGCTGCCGGGCGGTCCTGGTCTACGGGTCGCCACCCTGGCGGGCCGGGTCCCGGAGTTGTACATCGCAGCGCTCGGCACACTCAAGGCTGGAGGCATCTACACCCCACTCTTCTCGGCGTTTGGGCCCGAGCCGATCCGACAACGCATCAACTTGGGTTCGATCGAAGTTCTGGTGACGACACCAAGGCTGTACAAGCGCAAGGTCCGTCCGATCCGCGCTGAGCTCCCAAGCCTGACCTCGATCATTCTGATCGGCGGCGAGGTGGACGAGCCCGAAGCAGGTGTCTACTCGTGGGATGCCTTCATGGCACCAGGCGATCCGACCTACCCGGCAGCCGCAACTGCTGCAACCGACCTGGCGCTCCTGCACTTTACGAGCGGGACAACAGGCACACCGAAGGGAGCCATGCACGTGCATCAAGCGGTCGCAGCCCACAAGGCAACGGCGGCCCTCGCTCTGGACTTGCGACCCGAAGACGTCTTCTGGTGCACCGCCGACCCGGGATGGGTCACCGGCACCTCCTACGGCATCATTGGGCCCCTCGTCCAGGGAGCGACCTGCATCGTCGATGAGGGGGACTTCGATGCCGACCGCTGGTACAGCATCATCGAATCCCAAGGTGTAAATGTCTGGTACACCGCTCCGACCGCCATACGGATGATGATGCGGGTCGGGCTTGAAGCCGTCGCCAGCCACGATCTCTCGACGCTAAGAGTCATTGCCAGCGTCGGCGAACCGCTGAACCCCGAGGCCGTGCTCTGGGGTGAAGAAGCGTTTGGCACGGCCATCCTCGATAACTGGTGGCAAACGGAGACCGGCGGCATCATGATCGCCAACTTTCCCTCTGAGCCCGTCAAACCAGGATCGATGGGTCGGCCCATCCCCGGTATCGATGTCGGGATTCTTGAACGCACGCCCCAGGGAGAAATTGCGCGAACCGATAGCGGCGAACCCATCGAGCTTGAACACCCTGACGTAGTGGGAGAGTTAGCGATCAGGACCGGCTGGCCGTCGATGTTCGTTGGCTACCTGGACATGGACGACCGGTACCAGCAGTCCTTCGTTGGTTCGTGGTACCGGTCGGGCGACCTGGCCCGGCGCGACGCCGACGGGTACTACTGGTTCGTTGGACGGAGCGACGACGTGATCAAGAGTGCTGGTCACCTGATTGGCCCCTTTGAGGTCGAGTCCACGCTGATCGAGCATCCTTCTGTCAGTGAGGCGGCGGTAATCGGCCTGCCCGATCCAACCGCAGGCGAGATCGTGAAGGCGTATGTGTCCCTTGCGCCGGGCGTCGAGGCCAACGACGACATCGTGAAAGACATCATGGGCTTCGCCCGCAAACGCCTGGGACCCGCCGTGGCTCCACGAGTGATCGATGTTGCCGAAAAGCTGCCAAAAACCCGCAGTGGCAAGATCATGCGCAGGCTACTCAAAGCTCGCCAGCTCGGGCTTCCCGAAGGCGACACATCGACCCTTGAGAACGGCGCTGACAATGACAAGTGAACCCGCGCGTGCATCAAGCCCCATGCCATCAGCCCCCATGGTCCAACCTGATCTGGCTCGACGTCTCTTGAGCGACATGATCCGCGTTCGAGCATTCGAAGAACGCTGCGCTCAGCTCTACGGCCAGACCAAAATCCGCGGGTTTCTGCACCTGTATATCGGCGAAGAAGCGGTCGCTACCGGTGTGGTGAGCTGTCTGCGTCCTGATGACGCGGTCGTCGCAACCTACCGAGAGCATGGACACGCCCTGCTGCGTGGCTTGTCCGCCCGGTCGATCATGGCTGAGATGTATGGCAAGGCTCAAGGCTGCAGCGGAGGACGAGGCGGGTCCATGCACCTCTTTGACAAGGAGACCCTCTTCTACGGTGGCAACGCCATCGTCGGTGGACATCTCCCGGTGGCGGTGGGCCTCGGCCTCGCCGCAAAGATGCAAGGCAGCGACCGTGTCGCCGTCTGTTTCTTCGGCGAGGGAGCGATGGCCGAAGGCGAATTTCACGAGGCGCTCAACCTGGCCGCGCTCTGGAAGTCGCCGGTGCTCTTCTGCTGCGAGAACAATCGCTACGCCATGGGCACCTCACTTGCGACGTCAGAATCTGAGACGAACTTGGCGCTCAAGGCGGCCTCGTATGACGTTGCGTCGTGGGCGGTGGATGGGATGGATGTGCTTGCGGTCCGCAATGCCACCAGCCGAGCACTCGTTTCCATCCGAGCTGGTGGCGGGCCCGTGTTCCTCGAGCTTCAGACCTATCGATTTCGGGCTCACTCCATGTTCGACCCGGACAAATATCGACCCGCGGAAGAGGTCGCTCGGTGGCGCGAACAAGATCCGATCGAGACCTTCACCGCCGCCGTTCTAGCCTCCGGAGTCATGTCGGCCAGCGATATCGACGAAATGCGAGCCGACGCAGAATGCGAGGTCGATGCCGCAGTCGACTACGCAGAGAACGGGACACTCGAACCAGTTGAGACCCTGTTCGACCACGTCTACAAGCGTCAGATCAGCGAAAGAGTCCACCGATGACCAACACCGTTGCTTCGGACACCGCCCATCACGCCGGCGAACGTCTCTCGATCGTGGAAGCGCTGCGGGAGGCACATCGCGAAGCCCTTGCGAACGACGACCGCGTGTTTGTGATGGGCGAGGATGTCGCTGACTACGGCAGCACTTATGGCGTCACCCGTGATTTGCATATCGAGTTCGGCATCGACCGCGTACGCAACACACCGCTCTCCGAGTCTGGCTTCGTCGGTTGCGGAATCGGCGCCGCGCTCGGTGGTATGCGGCCGATCGTCGAGATCATGACCGTCAATTTCAGCCTTCTGGCCATGGATCAGCTCGTCAACACCGCAGCCACCTTCCTGCATATGTCCGGTGGCCAGTGGAACGTTCCCGTCGTGATCCGAATGGCGACCGGAGCGGGACGCCAGCTCGCAGCCCAGCACTCTCACAGCCTCGAGTGCTGGTTCGCCCACGTCCCCGGTTTGCGCGTCGTCAGCCCAGCCACGGTCACCGACGCGCGCTACATGCTCCAGGTGGCGTTAGACGATCCCGATCCGGTCATCATGTTCGAGCACGCCGGGCTGTACGCCACAAAGGGATTGCTCGATCCCGGGCCAGTCGACATTGACTCGGCCGCCGTACGACGACCAGGCACCGACCTGACCATCATCACCTGGGGCGGCTGTCTACCCAAGGCGCTCTCCGCCGCCGAGCAACTTTCCGAATCTGGTGTGCATGCAGAGGTCATCGACCTGCGCAGCCTGCGCCCCATCGACACACCTACCATCCTCGAAAGTGTCGGGCGTACCCGACGAGCCCTGATCGTCGATGAGGGCTGGCGCTCGGTTGGGCTATCCGCCGAGATCAGCGCCCGGATCCACGAGGCGCTCTTCGACGTTCTGGCTGCGCCGGTCGGCCGGGTGTGCAGCGCCGAGGTACCGATCCCCTACGCCCGACACCTTGAGATAGCAGCCCTTCCCCAGATAGAGGACGTCATCAAAGGCGCCCAGGAGGTACTCGACCGTGGCCGCTGAAACGTCTGCCACCATCGATTTCAACTTGCCGTCGCTTGGCTCTGACATGGAGGCCGGCACTGTCATTGAATGGCTCGTGGCCGTCGGCGACATCGTGCACAAGGGTGACGTGCTCGTGCGCGTCGACACCGAGAAGGCAGACATCGATGTCGAAACCTGGCAGGACGGAGCAATCGTCGAAATTGTCGCCGAGCCTGGCGAGACGCTTGCCGTCGGATCAACCCTCGCCAGGCTGGCGAGCAACGGCTCGATATCGACGACACCACCGACTGACTCTGTCGCGACTCCACGTCAAGATCAAGAACCAGCACTGACTTCCGAGGCGATTAAGGACCCGTTCGCGGCGCTCATCCTCGATGATGAGGAAAACATGCGTGCTGCATCAAGCGCGAAACGATCGAAGGCCCCCGATGGGCCAACCGCTCGACCGCTGAACATGGCGGCCATAGATACAGCTGTAAGTCCCCGAATGGTGTACTGGCCTTCGCCCGCTGCGGGCCCAGCCATCGCTGCGGGCCGAGCGGGACAGGGTGTGTCAGCCACAGACGGCGAATCTCCGCCAATAACGCCGTCGGATCGCAGTTTGTCTCGCTCTGAGCGACGCCAACGCAAACTGGCCGAGGTCATGGCGCGTTCGAACCGCGACATCCCACATTTCTATCTCTCTCGTCAGATCGACCTGACTCTGGCCCTGACGAGACTGAGCGCGCACAACGAGAACGCCGAGCCCAGCGCACGCGTCTTGCCGGCCGCCCTGCTGTTGCATGCAGTGGCCACAGCCGCACAAGGCTCGGTGGTCAATGGCCAGTTCGACGATGAACCAGTCGACAGCGATCACGTACATCTTGGTGTCGCAGTGAACCTCCGCGGCGGAGGCCTTGCGACGCCCGTCATCCCTGCTTCCGAAACACTGGACCTATCCGACCTGATGACGACCCTCAAGGCCATGGTTGCTCGGGCGAAGGCCGGCCGCATGACCAGCCGTGACATGACCCCAGCGACCATGACGGTTACCAACCTGGGCGACACCGGCGTCGACCGAGTCTTTGGCGTCATCCGACCACCCGAACGAGCCCTCGTCGGATTCGGTGCAATCGTCGAGCGGCCGACCGTCGTTGATGGAGTTTGTGTACCCCGCTCGATCGTCGACGTCACTCTCGCCGCCGATCACCGAGTGGTCAACGGGCATGCCGCATCTCTCTTCCTCTCAGCCGTCGCGGCGTTGCTTGAGGACGACACAGGGTCTACAGCGCTCGAAATCAATAGCCACCTCGAAGGAGACACCTGATGACCATCGACACTGCCCGACCATTTCAATTGATCTTGGATGCGATTTGTCAGGTTGCGCCCGATATCGAGCCCAGCGATGTGACGGATCTTGATCGCAACGATCTGATCCGCGACGCGCTTGAGTTGGACTCAATGGACCAGCTGAACATTGCCGAGGCAATCCACGAACGCTGTGGCCTCAACATCGCAGAGAGCGACTACTACCACATGGACACGCTCGCCAGCTTCGAGGACTACCTACGAGAGCATCTCGGCGATTGAAGGCAGTGAGTTCGGCCTCCACCCCTCAGGTCGTGGTGCTCGACATTCCGTTACGCGGTTGGGACCCGGCAAGGCGCTGCATCGTGTCGACGAGGTCGGAACCCGAGAGCTGCTTGAGCACGACGGCGCTCACGCCCGCCGCGATCGCGTCAGTAGGATCGATGCCGGTCCCAGCATGGAGCACGCACTCGCGCACCTGCCCTGCCTCCGTGAGCCTCCGACACAGATCGAGGCCAGCGCCATCAGGCAGATGTTCGTCGACGATCGCCAGGTCAAAAGTGCATTCTGCTCCGACCTCTAGGGCCTCTCGGATCGTTCCTGCGGTCGCTCCGACGCCGAGCCCGTCAACACCGTCGATCTGATGTCTCAGGCCCTGCCGTACTGCACTGTGGGCGTCAACGATGAGCACCTTTCGCTCTTCGGTGTCGTGGTTGTGGTTGTGGTTGTTCTCTGCCATAACTACTCGTTCGATCAGCCGCCTGTAGTCCAACGTGTGCCCTTCTCGCCCCACCAACGAGGGCCCAAAGTCCCGGTTGAAGACGACGGTGACTCGCCAGATCGGCCACGAGCGGCCACAGTTGTACCCCCACAAGAAAAGGAACCTGATGAACCTCATCGATTACGAAACCAAAACTTCGCTCTCTCGCGAACAGGCGGCTGAGGTCCTACGCCAGATTGCGGACTCTCTGGGCCGCCACAACGATCTCGAGTTCACCCGCGACGGTCTTCGCTACGTCGTTGACGTCGCGGACACCGTCGAACTCGAGATTGAGATCGAGGTCGGCGATGAGAACAGCCTCGAAATCGAGATCAGCTGGTAGCGGTTGCAGCGCCCTCGGAGGCGAGACGCTCTTCGACTTCAAGAATCGCCATTGTCGTGGCGATCACGGCATCGGGATTCAGGCTGATTGCGTCGATTCCGTGCCGCACAAGAAACTCCGCGATCTCAGGGCTGTCCGATGGAGCCTGGCCACAGAACCCCGAATGGCTCCCCGTGCGAGCACAACCCTCTATCGCCATGCGGAAGAGCTCCATCACACCCGGTTCGCTTTCGTCGTAGTCGAACGCAATGAGCTCCGAGTCTCGATCGACGCCCAGCGCCAATTGGGTCAAGTCGTTTGAGCCAATCGAGAACCCATCGAAGTACTCGGCGAAAGCATCGAGCGAGATCACGTTGTTTGGGATCTCGCACATCACGTAAATCTCAAGTCCGTTCTCGCCGCGGACGAGACCATTGGATGCCATCTCCTCGGTCACTCGGGCCGCCTCTTCGACTCGACGGCAGAACGGAATCATAGGTACAAGGTTGGTCAGTCCCATGTCGTTGCGCGCCCGAAGGATGGCGGTGCATTCCATGGCGAAACCTTCGCTATATGCCGGGTGCGAGTATCGAGAAGCGCCGCGAAAGCCCAGCATCGGATTCGACTCGACCGGTTCAAAGTGAGCGCCACCGAGGAGCGATGCGTACTCATTGGTCTTGAAGTCCGACATACGCACAACGACCTGCTTTGGATAGAAGGCGGCAGCGATTGTGCCGATGCCTTCAGACAGGCGCTCGACGAAGAACTCCTGGGGACTCTCATACCCAGCTGTCAGCTCGCGCAGCGCTTTGCGGGCGTGCACGTCGGCCACCTGTTCAGAGTGGATTAGTGCCATCGGGTGCGCCTGGATGTACTCGCTGATAATGAACTCCATTCGGGCCAGCCCGACCCCGTCATTCGGGATCGCTGCGGTCGCAAAGGCCATGTCGGGATTGCCAAGATTGATCTGGATCATCGTCTTGGGCCTCTCCAACTCGCCGACATCGATGTGCTCAACCGATGATGGGACGATGCCGTCGAGTACACGACCCACGTCACCTTCAGAACACGACACCGTGACGGATGCACCATTGCGCAAGAGTTCGGTAGCGGTCCCCGTGCCAACAACTGCTGGAATGCCATGTTCGCGAGCCACGATGGCGGCATGGCAGGTGCGACCGCCGCGGTTCGTGACCACAGCCGAGGCGATCTTCAACACCGGTTCCCAGTCGGGATCGGTTATGTCGGCGACCAGCACGTCGCCGGGTTGCACCTGCGGCAGTTCCTCGACGGAGTGAATAACTCTGACCGTGCCGGACGCGACCTTTCGACCAACGGCCCGGCCGGTGACGAGCGTTGGCGCCTCGCCGTCGAGGTGGGAGATGTCAAGAGTCGTTTTGCTTTGCTGCGAGGCAACGGTTTCAGGACGCGCTTGCACCATGTAGAGACGGCCGTCGATACCGTCCTTCGCCCATTCGATGTCCATCGGACGATGAACGCCGGCCTTGGCCGAATAGTGAGCTTCGATCGCATCGCCAGCCTTCGCTAGCTCAATGACCTCTGCATCGCTCAAACAGAAGCGGCGTTGTCGCTGCTGATCTACGTCGAGATTCACGGTGCGGGGGCCTTGGTGACCGAGCGCGTACACCATCTCGATCGCCTTGTCTCCCCTGTGCCGCCGGAGGACGGTTTCATGGCCTTGACGCAAGGTCGGCTTAAACACATGAAACTCGTCGGGATCAACCGCTCCCTGAACTACGTTCTCACCCAGGCCGTACGCCCCCGTGATGAAGATGGTGTCCTCGAATCCTGACTCCGTATCGAGGGTGAACATGACCCCACTGCACGCAATGTCAGATCGAACCATCTTCTGCACCGTCACCGACTGCGCAACATCGAACTGGCCGAAACCGTGCTCCATCCGGTAGTGCACTCCTCGGTCAGTGAAAAGACTGGCATAGCAACGGCACACCGCATCGAGCAGGTCGTCATCGCCCACGACGTTGAGATACGTCTCATGCGCACCTGCGAAGCTGGCCTCGGGTAGATCCTCGGCGGTCGCAGATGAGCGAACCGCCAGGGTGACATCCTCACCATATTCATGCCGAAGATCGGCATAGGCGCGAAGAATCTCTTCGCCGACCTCATCGGGCAGACCAGCGTCATACACAACCTGCCTTGCCTTGGCAGCCCGTTCCTGAAGCAGCCCGATATCGGTACCGTCGACAGCGTCGAGCAGTTCGTGCAGCCGTGGTTCAACCGAGGCAACCGAGGTGCGGTACGCCGGTGCAATGACGGCAAAGCCATTCGGCACGTTCAGCCCTTGGGCGGTGAGCTCGCGGTAAAGCTCACCGAGCGAGGCGTTCTTTCCCCCTACGAGGGGGACATCATCGATGCCAATCTCGGAGAAAAAGCGCACGTGGCGCAGATCGGTTGCAGCTAAAGAAGAAACCATGCTCACATCTTCAACCAGACCTGCACAGCACCGGGAGGGCCCAAAGACCCTGTTGTCGTCGATACGCACGCCGCAACGCATACTTGCGAAGCTACTGCGGCAGTCATCGATATCTTCGCCCGAATCATCGTCGCATCACCCTTCAGTGGTGAACTGATCGAAGGCATCCATCGCTTCGGTGCCATAGATGACGGCAGGTCCGCCGCCCATCATCACGGCGACACCAACAGTCTCTGCGATTTCCTCGCGAGTGGCTCCGGCCTTGATCGCGTCATGGACGTGAAATGCGATGCAGCCGGTGCACTGGCTACTGATGCCAATCGCAAGGGCCATCAGCTCCTTGTGCTTTGCGCTGAGGGCTCCATCGGTGGCGACGGCCCGATGCATGCGGGAGAATCCGTCCATGATCTCCGGCTGCAGCTGGCCGAGGGCACCAATGCCCTTCCCAAGCTCGCGGTAGCGCTCAGGGAATGTTGCTGTCATATCTGCTCCTTCGGTGGGACGGAGTTGCCGGCCCACTTCGCAATGGCGGTTGTCGACTGGGGAAGCAGCACAGAGGCAGCGGTGCTAGCGGGTTGAGGAACCACAATCACCGGCACCGGTGAGTAACTCACGGCATGGTTCGAGACCGAACCAATCAGGCGCTCCTGACCCGGTGCCGTCGGTGGCGCACCGATCACGACGACCTCGGCGTGCAAGCTTTGGTCGACGAGCACTTGGGTTACCGCTCCGAACGCTATGTGGGTCCTAGGCTGGCGTCGCCCCTCGCCGGATGGAGCGACATCACGCACGAGCCGGTCCAGCTCCTTGCGATAGGCATCTACCGTCAGATCAACGAGCTCAACGTCGGCATCGGAGTGTTCCACACCTTGCACAGCATGCAAGTCACCGTTCGGGAAGTGTTCCACGGCCCAACGCAGCGCGTCGATCGAGGCCGGCGAGCCATCGATGCCGACAAGCACTCTTGGATCATCGCTCCACGCGGCGCCTTCGGGAATGACTGCAACCGGGACGTCGCAATGACGGATCACATAGCGCGCCGTCGAGCCGAAGAGCACCTCGCCAAGGCGTTCGTTGCGGGGTCGCAACCCTGCAACGCCTCGACCTACAGCAACGAGGTCGGCACGTCGAGCGTGTTCTACAAGCGTCGGGCCGGGGGAACCCTGCACCACGACACTGTCAATGTTGCCGGTGACATCTGCGGACTTTCGGGCATTGCTAATCACGGAGCGAGCCTTGTCTATCAGCTCATCTGCTGACGGCGCCACACCCTGATAGGTCGATACGAACGGCTCCTGCCAGGCGTGGACTGCGGTTACTGAACCTTTGGCCAGCGTCGCAAGCCCGTCCGCCCATCGGAGCGCGGCCGCAGCCGCTTCAGAGTCGTCGACGCCAACGGCGATGTGCTGCACCATCTCTTGATTGTGCAGTGGGCTACGCCGCCCCGCCAGGGTCCTTGGTCCATCGCTTCGCGGAGCACTGCGATCCCCACGCCCGCACCAGCGCGGCCATCGAGCTGGATAGACAGCTGGTTCGACCATTGGCCGTTCACCGGCGCATTGCCGTCAGCAGTGCTGGCACGGATCAGCGATCTTGAGCCAGTTCGGGTCGAGCAATTCCGGGAGAACGGCGATCTCGTGATCCGTGCCGAGATTCCAGGTATCGACAACGAGGACGACATCGATGTTGCGGTGACCGGCGGCAAGCTCACCGTGTCTGGGACGCGCGAGAGCAAATCTGAGACGGTCGAAGAAGGCTCCTTTCGCTCAGGATTTCACTATGGCTCGTTCAGCCGAACAGTCGCAGTTCCGCAGGGCATCGAGGCCGAAGACGTGACCGCCACGTACACCAACGGCGTCGTGGAAGTTCGAGTCAAGGTCAATGGCGACGCCGAGCAGCCTGCAGCCCTTCACCCTTCGACCGGTGGCTCGGGTCTTGCGTAGCTGCGGCACGCGTTTCAACCCTGGTGGGCGTTGCGTATCGCTCGCTACGGCCACCGGCAGGGCATCTGTATTCACGAGCGCCGCTTGACCTCCACGGTTCACGCGCGTGCGAGTGCGCGGCCCCAGGGCCGGGGTATTTCAGCCGTTACTCGAGGTTGTCCTGGCGACGGGCGACGACCAGGAATACGCCACCGGCCACAAGCATGGTGGCCGCCGCCGTGACGGGGAGGCTGGCATCTGTTCCTGTCCGGGCCAGGCCCGCTCCGAGCACTTCGTCGGTCAGCGGTAGCTGCGGGGGCACCACCGTCGGGAATGGGCCAGGGTACGGCAGCGAGGTGGGCCCCGCTGGCGCCGTCGGCTCGGGGATTGGCGTAGCAGTCGCAGTCGGCTCAGGCGTAGCAGTCGCAGTCGGCTCAGGCGTAGCAGTCGCAGTCGGCTCAGGCGTAGACGTAGCAGTCGGCTCAGGCGTGGCAGTCGCAGTCGGCTCAGGCGTAGACGTAGCAGTCGGGCCAGGATTCACTGGTTGCGAGGTCGAACTCGGCTCCGGCGTCACCGTCGGCGGAACCGGAGTAGGCGTAGGCGTAGGCGTCACCGTCGGCGGAACCGGAGTAGGCGTTGGATCTGGCGGACATGGGAACAACACGATTGTGGGATCATCGGTGCCGCCGCTTCCGTTGTCGGCACCGGGTGCTGGGTCGATGCCATCGTCGGACTCATCCGTTACCGCCACCTGTGCGGCCGAGCCCGTCACGACAGACTGGTTCTCGTAGCTGTAGACAACTGTGCACCGCAGCCAGTCGATGTGTCCCTCGTCCGGGGTGTAGCGAAGATCGAGCACAATCAGTTCATCGGTCTCGGCCGGGATCATATTGCCGTCAGCCAAGAGCCGATCATCGTTCAGCCCGTCATACGCAGAGTTCAGTGTGAGCCCGCCTGTTGGGTTCGACATGCTGACGACTTCAATATCCACGAACCCTGCATCGGCGAGAGAGTCGGTGAGCTGCAGGTCGGTCAGCATGATTCCTTCCGGTTCACCCGAAAGTGCTGCGACCGGCGCGTTTGCCTGCGCAGTCCGCACTGCAGCGAGCAGGTTCTCAGCGGACGGCAGGTGGTTTTGCACTCGCAGCTCGAACCGAACATCGAAGCTTGAGCCGTTCCACGTTGGACCTGCGGCCAAGAACTTTGCGGCCCCGGCCGCTTCACAGCCACCTCCGAGTGCGAAACCCGATTGCCCGCGAGCCGGATACTTGCGATATGCGTCAATGCCGGTGACGGCTCCGAGAAAGTCGACCTGCACCCGACCTTCGATCTGTTCTGAGTTGTGCCCCTGCCCGTTGACATCGTCAAGTTGCACTTCCGACGCAGACGTGTCGGTGAAATCGAAGTAGCGATCGCCTCCAAAGGCAGCTGCTTGGCCCGGTTCGGTCCAGAATGGCCTCACAGTAAAGGCCTCGCCCGGCTGGTCAACATCGGTGAAGATCCACTGGCTGTAGAAGAGCGGCTCACTCAGGGTGATCGTCGCCCGGTCACCCTCGGCCATCTCCACACCTTTTGCCTGATCGTTCGGAACACCATCACCATTCGCCGGGAAGAAACCGGGATACACAGTGTCGGGATTGCCTTCCTCGGTGATCGTGATGTCCATCGTGATGCCATCGGTTGTGACCGAAGCAGCAGGCTTGCCGGTGATGTCGAGTCGACCCACTGGATTCACGTTCTCCGGAAACGGGTCGAAGTACGTCGGTTGTTCACAGTACGGAACCGGGTTCGGTGCTGGGGCAAAGTAGGCAGGACCGGTGTGAGCCGTCTTCGGCCCACTGTACGGCTCGCCCTGTTCAGTAGCTGCGGCCGCAAAGGTCACTGCAAGCATGGCGATGAACGCCGTGACCGCGACCAACCTGCGACTGCTGCCATTGTGCTCTCCAGACACCCGTATCTCCTCTTCCGTGTGTCATCCAAGATACGGAAGTTGCGAGCGCCTGTATCGGGTCGAAAGTCCCAACTCGCCGCAGATTCATGAAGTGACTTAGGGCTCTGGCCGCTGCACTCGCAGACCGCAAGAATTCGGTGATGCGATTCTTCTCCGAGCGCATCGTGGACATCGCGCTCGTTGGAGTCATCGTTGGCGGATTTCTTGCCAGCGCCGTCCTTTCGGTCGTCGAGGTTTCCCTGCTGCGGATCCGCAAATCGAAAGTTCGGACAAACGCTGCGACCGGCGACCGAAGCTCCGGCGTGCTCCTCACGCTGCTCGACGACATGCCAGTCGTGTTGAACACCGTGTTGTTCACCGTCCTGGCATGTCAGGTTGTTGTGGCAACCGTCAGCGGATATCTCGCACAGCGATGGGCGGGCGGAATCTGGGTGAGTGCGAGCACGGTTTGTGTGTCGCTCTTACTGTTCGTATACGCAGAATCCATACCGAAGACCATGGCGGTCAAATCCCCGTACCGCTCAGCCCGCCGCTGGGCAAGAACGATTCGCCTGCTCGTGCGGGTCTTGAATCCGATTGTTCGCCGGCTCGCTTCCTTTGCCAACTGGCACTTGCCTGCAATGACTCCCACGAGCGAAGCAGTATCCGAGCCTGAGCTGCGGCTGCTGGCGCGGCAGTCGGCCCTGTCGCCCGAAACAGACACCATTGCCCTTGCTGATGCGATCTTGGTCGAGCGCTCGTTCATCTTTGGTGATAAGTGTGTCGCCGACATAATGGTGCCCCGGAACCGGATCGTCGCTGTATCAAGTGAGACATCGGCGGACGTCGCGCTCGACATAGCCATCGGCGCTGGTCATCGGCGACTACCGGTGTTCGGGGCTGACCTCGACGATGTTGTCGGAATGGTTCGGCTGCGAGACCTTGCAGCGGCGGCACGGCTAGATGCAACCAGCACTGTCGCATCGGTGACAACCGCACCCGTGCCCTGTCGTCCCGGAGAGCCGATTGCTGAGTTGATGGAACGTATGCGAGTGTCGGGCTCTTGGCTCGCGGTCGTTCACGATGACGCGTCACGAACCGTGGGCCTGGTAACCGTTGAAGATGTGGTCGCAGAGCTTCTGGGCGAAATTGAGGAAGACCCGGTGCTGCGAACGCGAGCTCGTCGAGGCGAATCTTCAGAATTCGAACCCGAGCCCTGAGGCGCCTTAGAGACGAACCGTCTCGCCGAAGCTGGGTACAACCGTCGTCCATCCGAGCTCGCGATCAAGGCGATCCCGAAGTGCGCTCGCAGCCTCCGGCGACCCGTGTGTCACGAAACAGGTCGTTGGTTCGTGTTCGCCACTACGGAGCCAGGCGACGAGTTCGTCACCATCCGCGTGCACTGAGAAACTCTGGATCGTGTCGACACTGGCCCGGACCGGGATGTACTTGCCGAACATCTTCAAGGTCCGCGCCCCATCGCCAAGATGGCGGCCACGGGTCCCCTCAGCTTGGAACCCGCACAGCACGACCGCGTTTCGGTTGCTGGGCAAAAGTCGTTTGAGGTGATGTAGTACTCGCCCACCGGTCGCCATCCCCGAAGCCGAGATGATGATGCTGGGGTAGGTCAGCGACGCCAACGCCATGGACTCCTCGACCGTGCGACATTCTTCGATTCTGGGGCGATCGAGAGCGCTCCCATCGGCGTCAGGTCGAAAGTAGATGCTGTCCTGCGCATCGCGATAGAGCCGCAACACGTCGAGCGCCATCGGGGAATCGACGAAGATTGGCAGTTCTGGGATTCGGCCTTGTCGTTCCAGCGAGGTGAGTGCGTGCAGCACAACTTCAGTCCGATCGACGGCGAATGCGGGGAGAAGCACGACACCGCCCCGCGACGCTGCGTTGGACACAGCGTTGGCGAGTCGATCCATCTCGGCTTCTTCGTCGGCGTGGACGCGGTTGCCATAAGTCGACTCGGTGATCACATAGTCGGCGGCCGGCGGGAGTGCGGGAGGCAGCAGCAATGGATGTGTCGGCCTTCCAACGTCGCCGGTAAAGAACAGCCGGTGCGTCTTCGAGTCCGATTCGAGCGATAACAGAACCGACGTCGCTCCCAAGATGTGTCCCGCCCATTGCAGCTCGATATCAATTCCGGGCCATAGCGATCGCCGCTCGTTGATTTCGACGGGTTCGAATAGCGCAAGCGCCGCTTTGGCGTCTTCTCGGGTGTACAACGGCAGAGCCGGGTGGTGCTTGCTGTATCCCTTACGGTTTGCATACCGGGCCTCTTCCTCTTGCAGATGGGCGGCATCGGGCAACAGGATTCCGCAGAGTCTCGTGGTGTCGGGGCTCGCCAGAATTCGGCCCCGAAAACCGTCGCGGACAAGCGCCGGCAGGTAGCCACTGTGATCGATGTGGGCATGGGTCAACACAACGGCATCGATCGAGGACGGGTCGACCGGAAACGGTGCCCAGTTGCGCAAGCGGAACTTCTTCAACCCTTGGTAGAGACCGCAGTCGACGAGAACTCGGCGCCCTGCAGCGGTTACCAGGTAGCGACTTCCCGTAACCGTTTCGGTCGCTCCGAGGAATCGCAGTGTGGCCGGTAAAACGGTCACGAATCGTTATTCGAACCGGTTCTTGCGACGCTCGTCAACCCGGGCAGCTAGGGCTGCAGCCTGAGTTCGCCGAGCGATCCCAAGCTTGCTGAATAGGTTCGATGCGTAGTTCTTGACCGTTTTCTCCGCCAAGAACATCTCATCGGCAATCTGCCGGTTGGAAAGCCCGTCGCCGATCAATTCGAAGATTCGAGACTCTTGCGGGGTCAACGTGCGCAAGACGCCCTCCTCAGTTTCGGCGAAGCGCCGCATTCTCAACCGAACCTCGGCCCGATCCAACAGTTGGACGCCGTCGGCGACCTTTCGAATTGACTCGGTTAGCTCGTTTGTTCGGATCTGTTTGAGGACGTAGCCCGCCGCACCGGCCATAGCGGCATCGAGCAGCGCCTCGTCATCGCTGAAGGAGGTCAGCATCAGACAAGCAATGTCGGGATGCGCTGTCCTGATGTCGCGACAGACTTCGATGCCGGTGCCGTCACCGAGGCGAACATCGAGCACGGCGACATGGGGGTTGCAAGCCGCCGCCGCGGCAACTGCGCCAGCCGCAGCGTCGTGTTCGCCGACCACTTCGATATCTTCCTCGGCGTTCAAGACTTCGGCGACACCCCGCCGCACGATTTCATGATCATCAAGAAGGAAAACGCGAACAGGACCAGCCATCCTCAGAGCGTAGACATTAATCACTGCGAACTCAGAATCATCACGGGACAAGGTGCATGGGCGACCGAAGCGACGCTGGTGCTTGCAACCCTCGGCGCGCCCGCTTGCGGGCGATGCCAGCTCGTGACAACGGCGAGTTGCGCATCCACGGTGGAGGCAATCGTCGCAATCGCTTCGGCAGCGGAACGACCCTGGACATTCTTTGCTTCGACAGGCAGCCCCCACCGCTTGTTTATTTCGGTCGCAACGTCGTTGGCAACTTTCACATCCGGTGGATCCTCGGTCGTCACATGCACCACCATCAGCGGACCGCGCGGCGGAGACAACAAGGGATCGAGTCGATCGACGATGTCATGGGCATGCTCAGACGCATCGACGAAGATCACCACCGGCTGATCATTCCTTGGCTTCCAATCGGCCGGCACCTTTGGGCCGACGCCGACGATGGCCGGAGCATTATGTCGGACCAGGCCGTTGACCATGCTGTGAAGCCGCCCATCTGCGGCCCAGACACCAAAGGCGGAGGCAACCAGTATGTGCCCTTGGCGCATCCAATCGAAGAGCCGGCCTTCGAGATCGGATTTGGAAACGAACGTCACGTCTCTCTCGTCGAGGCCGGTCCCTTCGATCTGCAGCTGAATGGCACTCGGGGTGTCGCGGTCGTCCTCACCAGCAGTCACTGCACACACCTGCACACGGCGTCCGTACCAACCAGCGATCGCGATGGCCGGACCAAGTGCACGTCGTGCCCGTTCGCTGCCGTCGATTACTGCGACGAACCCTTCCGGCTCCTTGTGCTGCATTCCAACGGACACATGAGTACCAGTCACGTGCAACACCTCGGTCGTCACGCTGATCGGCTTGCGGACGCACGCCTCGAAGCGTTGCCGGTCGGCGGTACTGATTATTCGGTGGTCTTTGACCGCATAGATCGCGTATTCGTCAAGCGAGTCCGTCTCGCGAATGTAGAGCTGCTCGCAGTTAAGCAAGTCCTGATTTGCAGCGCGACCCTTATCCAGGGGTATGTAGAGATCCTCTCCCTCGCGGAAGGCAACCACGATTCGCTCGGTGCCAGTCGGGGTCGGCTCCGTGCTAATCAAAACGGTTTGGATTTTTTCGCTAGTGAGCATGAACAGCCCCTTTCACTGACGAGAGTGTCTTGGAACCAGCAGCTGCCAGGTAGAGGAGAAGGTCCTCAGAACGCACGACGGGACGTTTGACCCTGGTGACGGAGCTGGCTTCGGCGCACGATCTACAGACCCCCAGATAAGACGTCGCCTGCTCCTGACAACCTGGTGCTCGGATCCCAGGCCTCAGGAGCAGGCGGCGCTGGGCACTGCGTTCACAAACGAGCTATAGCTGAAGGAGTGTGCCTCGTGACCCACCGCCAGACAGAACTGCGCTTGCTCTAGCGGTCGCACCGCACGCTAGCGACGTTGTCAGGGTTCGAGGCGCCAGACGTCGTCGCCGAGGGATTGCTCGAAAGCACGCAACTGCTTCTCGACGCCGTTGCGGCCGCCGTCCCAAACCACGATAGCTTCGTCGGCGTTGGACTGAAGCCATCGATCGCGGCGACCGAACGACTTGGCCACCTGCACGCCGGAACCGGGAATCTGCTTGTCGAGAACGATCACATCGACCGCCTGATCGATCAGATCGTCGAAATGCTTCTGCGCCGGTTTCGGCCAGCGAGCCGACGGATCGGGAAACGCTAGTATGGCAATGAATCCAACGCCTGCTTCGATGGCGGCCTCGGCGGCAAGCGTTTCGGATCCCAGCTGCAGGCCGGTGAGTACCAGCACCTCGTCGTACATGGCCGACTTGGCGGCCAGGATCTCTTTCATGTGACGACGTAGCCCATCAGCGACCGGGTTCTTGCCGTAACCACCGATCTCGGGTGGGCGATGACCAACCACCGCCACCTTGCGGGCCCCGTCCCCCACGAGTGCGGCGGCAGCACCGGCTTCGGCACCGGCTTCGGCACCGGTCTCGCTTCCGCCCTGCGTAGTGGCCGGCGCCGAGACGGGCGCCATGTTGCTGGCGGCTTGCTCTCGACCCATAACTGCGAGCTCATCGGCACGGTCGTTCCACCGGCTACCGCTGTGGCCCTTGACCCATTCGAACGTGATGTCGCGCTCTTGGTACAGCTCGATCAGCGGCTCCCAGATGTCACGGTTGGCGACGGGCTTCTTCTGCGAGTTCTTCCACCCGCGCTTGAGCCAGCCCTTCCACCAGTTGTCCTTGAAGCAATTGACGACATAGGTGGAGTCGCTCACGATGTGCAGCGGCCCCGGCAACGCACGAACTGCTTCGAGCGCCGCTTGCAGTTCCATGCGCTGATTGGTCGTCTGTTCCGCGCCACCAAAGGCAGCTTCACCATCGGGTACGACCCAGCCCCATCCGCCCGGTCCGGGATTGCCACTACACGCGCCATCGGTATAAACGGTCGTTCGAGTCATCGGGTCACGATGCTACGAGCGTCCTCAGGCAACGTCATCCTGTGAGGTTGGCATGGCCTCTTGAAAAACTTGGGATTCCAACCTGAAAAACGCACGAAGTTCATCATTTCTTTGCGATAGTGGCAGGGATGACTGATCATTACACCCGAGCGCTCCCCGACGTCGATCCCGCCGAGACCAAAGAGTGGCTGGATTCGCTCGATGCATTGGCTGCAGTGCAGGGCGATGCCCGTGCCCGCTACGTGATTGCCCGCCTGATCGAGCATGCAGACGAGAGAGAACTCGGCCTACCGCCGCTGACCAAGACGCCTCACATCAACACGATCCCACCCGATGCGCAGCCGTTCTTTCCCGGCGACGAACACGTCGAGCGTCGCATCCGCGCCTACATCCGCTGGAACGCCGCCGCCATGGTCGTGCGAGCCAACAAGGATACCGGCGTGGGAGGCCACCTTTCCACCTATGCGAGTTCGTCGTCGTTGTACGAGGTCGGCTTCAATCACTTCTTCAAGGGCAAATCCGATGGCCAGCCCGGCGATCATGTCTACTTCCAGGGCCATGCTGCTCCCGGCGTGTACAGCCGAGCCTTCATCGAGGGCCGCCTGAACGAGGAACAACTCGACAACTTCCGCCAAGAGGTTGGCGGCAACGGCCTGTCCAGCTATCCCCACCCACGACTCATGCCCGACTTCTGGGAGTTCCCCACGGTGTCGATGGGACTGGGCCCGATCAACTCGATCTATCACGCTCGCTTCAACCGCTATCTCGAACATCGCCGCATCGACGACACCTCCGAGAGCAACATCTGGGCGTTCGTGGGCGACGGCGAAACCGACGAACCCGAGACCTTGGGCGCCATCTCACTCGCTGGGCGTGCCGGACTCGACAATCTGACCTGGGTCATCAACTGCAACCTGCAGCGACTCGATGGTCCCGTGCGTGGCAACGGACGCATCGTCGAGGAACTCGAAGGTGTCTTCCGCGGCGCTGGCTGGAACGTCATCAAGGTGCTGTGGGGCTCCAAGTGGGACGAGCTGCTGGCTGCCGACAAGGACAATGTCCTCGTCGACAAGTTCAACAACACCGTCGATGGTCAGTACCAGCGCCTGGTCACCGAAACCGGCGCCTACATCCGCGAGCACTTCTTCGGTCCCGACCCTCGCCTGCGCAAACTGGTCGAGCACCTGAGCGACGACGAACTGCGCACGCTCCCGCGCGGCGGGCACGACTACCAGAAGGTCTTCGCTGCATTCAAGGCAGCCGAAGAACACACGGGTGAACCCACCGTGATCCTGGCCCAGACGGTCAAGGGCTGGACGTTGGGCGAAGGTTTCGAGGGACGCAACGCCACCCACCAGATCAAGAAGATGTCGGTCGAGCAGATGCAGGACCTGCGTACGCGACTTCAACTCGAAGAAGAGATTCCGATCGAAGAGCTCGAAGACGGACTACCGCCGTACTTCCGCCCCGACCCCAACAGTGTCGAAGCGAAATACATGCTCGAACGCCAACGGGCCATGGACGGCCCCGTGCCGGCGCGCATCGTGCGCGACCGTCGCCCGCTGACGCTGCCCGATCCAAAACTGTTCGCCGATTTCGACGACGGCTCCAATGGCCGGGAGGTCTCCACCACCATGGCCGCCACGGCCATGTTGCGCAGCCTGCTGCGAGACGACGCCATTGGCGATCGCATCGTGCCGATCGTGGCCGACGAAGCCCGTACCTTCGGCATGGACTCACTCTTCCGAGAGTTCAAGATCTATGCCCACGAGGGCCAGCTCTACGAACCGGTCGACCATGATCTGCTGCTCAGCTACGCCGAAGGCCAGGACGGCCAGATTCTCGAAGAAGGCATCACCGAGGCCGGCTCGGTCGCCGACTGGATCGCTGCCGCCACCAGCTACGCCAACCTGGGCGTGCCGATGGTTCCCATCTACACCTTCTACTCCATGTTCGGGTTCCAGCGTGTTGGCGACCTGCTCTGGAGCGCAGCCGACAGCCGGGCACGCGGCTTCCTGCTGGGCGCAACCGCTGGTCGCACCACGCTCGAGGGCGAGGGCCTGCAGCACCAAGACGGCCACAGCCTGTTGCTGGCGTCGACCATCCCGTCGTGCGAGGCGTATGACCCCGCCTTTGCCTACGAACTGGCCACCATCTTGAAGTGCGGTCTGGCTCGCATGTACCCCGACACCGGTAGCCACGACGGCGACGACGTGTACTACTACGTGACCGTCTACAACGAGAACTACGAACAACCACCCCAGGCTGACCATGTCAGCGACGACGACATCATGAGCGGCATGTACCGCTTCGACACCCGGCCTGCCGGCACCGAACACTCGGCCACGATCTTGTTCTCGGGCCCGTCACACTCGGCGGCTACCTGGGCTCGCCACGAACTGGCTTCGAAGTATGGCGTCGGTGCCGAACTCTGGTCGGTGACCTCGTACAAGAAACTGCGCGAGCAGGCCCTGGCCGCAGAACGGTGGAATCGCCTGAACCCCGGCGCCATGCACACGGTCGATGTGACCGAGAAACTCGACAGCAGCGAAGGCCCCATCGTGGCGGTCAGCGACTACATGACGATCGTTCCCGATCAGATCTCGCGTTGGGCTCCTCGTCGATTTGTACCACTGGGCACCGATGGCTTCGGCCGCAGCGACACCCGCGACGTGCTGCGCACCTTCTTCGAGATCGATGGCCCCAACGTGGTCATCGCCGTGCTGTCATCGCTGGCGAAAGAAGGCCACGTGTCGCCTGACGTCGTGACCCAGGCCATTGCCGACTACGGCATCGACAACGAACGCGACAACCCGTTTCAATTCGAAGCCGGCCCGGTGCTCGAGTCGAACCGGAAGGACTAGCTCTTGCATCGACGCATCAGACTACGAGCGCATTTTTCCTTGAGCCTTCGTTCACGGACTCGTCCGATGCAGCTCCGACCATGCGCCGTAGCCGCCGAGAATATCGCTCACGTCGGTGAAGCCGGCTCGGCGTAGCACGCTGGCTCCGACCGAAGATCGGTAGCCGCCGGCGCAGAACACGACCGTTGGAGCATCGGGGTCGAGTTCGTCGAGTCGACCCGGAAGTTGGCCGACCGGTATGTCGATGGCGTCATCGATCGTGCCGAGCGCATACTCGCCTGGGTTTCGGATATCGACCAGTTGCAGACCCTCGAGATCGGCTTTGCGCCGGTCGTATTCAGACGCCGTCATACGCGATGCTCGTTGCACACGTTCTGGGTGTTCGGCGAACACGGCGAGCGGGCGTTCGAGATAGCCGACGACGCGATCGAAACCGATGCGGGCAAGCCGGTTCTTGGCTTCGAGTTCGAAGCCGTCGTCGACCACGAGGACGATGTCGACATCGTGCGGCACCACTGAGCCTGCGAATTCGGCATAACGGCCATTGAGACCGACGTTGACGGAACCCCGCATGTGACCACGGGCGAACTCTTCGGGATCCCGCCCATCGATGATCATGGCGCCTTGTTCGACCAGATGGTCGAACGACGCACTGTCCAGGGTCTCGGGCCGAGCGGTCTCATCGAGCAGCTCTCGTTCCTTGCGATTCAAGACTGCGTCGTAAACGAAATAGCTCGGAGCAGGCGCCTGTCCCTCGGTCACGAGATCGATGAACGTCGCCTTGTCCGGCGCGAGAAGCGCGTAGTTGTTGCGTCGCTGCTCACCCATCGTCGACACCGTCTCAGTCGAGAGATTTTTCCCGCACGCCGAGCCAGCGCCATGGGCCGGAAAAACCTTGGTGGCATCGGGAAGGGGTAGCAGCTTGTTGTGCAGGCTGTCGTACAACTGCTCGGCGAGTTCGTCTCGGGTGAATCCGATCGAAGCCAACAGATCGGGGCGGCCGACATCTCCGATGAAGAGGGTGTCGCCGGTGAGCACGCCATAGGGAACCTCGTCGTCGGCATGTTCCCAGACAACGATGCTGATCGACTCTGGCGTATGTCCAGGCGTATGACGGATTTCGAGCTCGACCCCACCCAGGGAGATTCGTTCCCCATCGGCGAGTGAGCGCGACGCGAACTCGGTTTCGGCAACCGATGAGAAACCGATTTCGGCGCCGGTAGCGGCGGCGAGTTCGAGATGACCTGACAGGAAGTCGGCGTGGAAGTGGGTTTCGATGACCAGTTCGATTGTCAGTCCAGCAGCGGCTGCGTCATTGACGTACTCGTTGGTGTCTCGCCGAGGGTCGACGACGACCGCACGGCCGGTGGTCTCATCTCCGATCAGATACGACGCCTGTGACAGGCAGTCGAGGTAGTACTGCGTGAACTTCATGATGGCTCCTCTGTCAGCTTGAAGTGCGGTTGAGTTCTGCGAGAACGCCGGCGATGTCACAGGCGCCGGTCTTGTTGTAGGGCAGCTTGGCGAGCATGGCTCCCATGGCGCAGGTGTTCGAGGCTGCGGAGAAGCTGAGTCCTGCGCCCACTCCCCCCGCAATCCATTTGGCGCCCGGGATCTTGGTGCTTAATGCCATGCCGATGAGCAGAATGGTTCCGGCGACACCGCGAACCTGACGGTCCATCGCCCATCGTTGGGTCGTGCCACGGACGACGTCGCCTCCGGCTGCTTCCCAGCTGGCCATTCCGCCTTCGAGAATTTTTAATGTGTGTTTCCCGGCGTCGGTGAGTTTGCCGTGGGCTTGGGTGGCTCGGCCACCCGATTGGCAGACCAGCACGACCGGGTGATCGACAGCGGCCAGGTCACGGGCATGTTCACCCAGGGTGTCCAGCGGAACGTTGTACGAACCGGGGATATGGACAGTCTCGAACTCGCCGCCGGTGCGAACATCGAGGACCCGCAGGTTCGGATCTTCTTGCTGCAGCTGGCGAAGTTGGCTGGCGTCGATGACGTCTGCGCTTCCGTTCAGGGAGGTCGCAGTAGGATTGGTGGTGGTCATGGGGTCTCCACAGGGTTGGGGGATTGGTTGATATCAGTGAGTGCGCGTTCGGTTACCCGCTCATCTATACCGGAGCGGCGTTGGTCGCGCGTTACGGGTTGACGTTCGCAGATCGTCAAGAGTGCGTCGTTGGTCGACGTATGCACTCGAGCGCCGAGTCGGTCCCACAAGCCAGCGTTTCGCAGCACGTCGCGGACCGGGCCCTTCACATCGCTGAGATGCAGTGCCACGCCGAGCGCTTCTACTTCGGTGAGGAGCTCGTCGAGCATCTCCGCGCCGGTGGCATCGAGGTCGTTGATGCCTGATGCATCGATCACCAGCGCGCCTGGCTCGTTGGTTACTGCCTCGGCATGGCTCAGAACGAGCTTCTTGACATTGACGGCGTTGACGAACGAGAGCGCGGCATCGATGCGTATGATGCGCACCCCGTCGATGGTGCTGGCCTCGGGGAATCGTTCGATGTTGCGGTAGCTGGTCGTGCCCTCGACATGGCCCAGCATGGCACTGTGCGGCATGGACATTCGAGCGAACACGACGAGCATCGACGCCACCACCGCTACGAGGATCCCGAGTTCGATTCCTACGATCAGCGTCGCAAAGAAGGCCACGCCGAGTCCAATCAGGTCACTCTTCTTTATCGCAGCGATGTGCCGCATCTCTGCGACGTCGATCAGCCCGGTGACGGCCATGATGATGATGGCTCCGAGCGCTGCATTCGGTAGCGAGGCAAACAGCGGGGTGAGGAAAGCGATCGTCAACAAGACGATGCCCGCCGTGACCAAGGAGGCGAACGGCGTTCGCGCGCCGGCAGTGTCGTTGACGGCAGTCCGAGAGAAGCCGCCAGTGACCGGATAGCCGCCGAACAAGCCTGCGGCGACGTTGGCCGCACCCAAGCCGATGAGTTCGCTGTTCGGGACGATCTCGTAGCGATGCCGCCGGGCGTACACCTTGGCGACGGCGATCGACTCCATGAACCCCACGATGGTGATCACGAACGCGGTGCCGACCAAGCTCCCGACAATCGAGCCGTCGAAGTCCGGCAAGCCGAAAGCAGGGAGCGTGTCGGGGATATCACCAACGGTGCTCACGCCACGAGCCTCGAGTTCACCGAACTCGACCGCAGCGATGGATCCAACCACCACGACCAGTGCCCCGGGAACACGCTTGGCGTATCGCTTCAGCAGAAACAGTGTCGCCAGCGCCAACACCCCGAGGACGAGCGTGGTCGAGTTGGTGTCACCGATCTTGTCAAAGACCTCGAGCACCGTCTCGTAGAAGTGGTCTTGGCGCTCGGTGGCGATGCCAAAGATGTGTTTGGCCTGCGAGAATCCGATGATCACGGCGGCCGCAGCGGTGAAGCCAACCAGTACCGAATGGGACAAGAAGTTGACCAGGAACCCCAGGCGCCCAACCCCCATGGCAATGTGGATGAGGCCCACCATCAAGGCGAGAAGCGCGGCTGCGGAGAGATAGCCCGTAGTCCCCTCTTCGACCAGTGGCGCGAGCGCCGAGCCCGTCAGCAGCGAAACGATCGCCACCGGCCCAACGGCGAGCTGGCGAGATGTGCCGAACAGCGCGTAAGCAACCACCGGCACGGTGGCGGCATACAGCCCGACCTCGGCAGGCAGGCCCGCCAGAAGTGCGTACGCCATGGCCTGGGGCACGAGCATCGCCCCGACCGTGAGACCCGCGGCGAGATCGCTGCGCATGTTCGACCGGTCGTAGCCGGGACCCCACCAAAGTATGGGCAAGAACTTCGCCAGCGATTTCACGACCTAAATGTACGTACATTTAGGGACTATGGCAACCGAATCGGAAAAACCGCACCAAATTAACAGCATTCAGTAGCTGGTTGGGGCGTCGGCATCGCCAGCCACAGCGTGAAGATGAGTGCCTAGCGGGTTACCAACGTCGCCGTGTCCACCCCGAAACAATTGCCCCCCGACACCATCGCAGTGACGCCGCACACAAACGAATTGACACGTGTTCGAAATGGCCGTACATTCGGTTAATTGGAAAGTCAGCTCAGGGGGAGCGTGTCATGGCCACAACAGCCCATCACCGGGTCGTCATCGTCGGCGGCGGATCAGCAGGTATCTCGGTTGCTGCGCGCCTGATCGAACACGTTGCAGACGTCGCCGTCATCGATCCGTCCGACAAGCACTATTACCAGCCGCTCTGGACGCTGGTCGGCGGAGGTTGTTCCAAACGCGAGACCAGCGAACGGTCGCAGGCCTCGGTCATGCCGGCAGGCGTGAACTGGATCAAGGATGCCGCCACCATCTTCGATCCCGACAACAACACGGTCACCACCGCAACTGACAAGACCATCGGATACGACGTGCTGGTGGTCTGTCCTGGTATCCAGTTGGATTGGGACAGGATCGATGGCCTGACCGACACGCTCGGCAAGGACGGCGTGTCGTCAAACTACACCTATGATCTGGCACCCAAGACCTGGGACTTCATCCGGGGCACCAAATCCGGCAGGGCGGTATTCACCATGCCGTCGGGTCCAATCAAGTGCGCGGGAGCACCCCAGAAGATCGCCTATCTCGCTGCCGACCATTGGCGCAAAGAAGGAGTGCTCGACAACATCGACATCCACCTGGTGTTGCCAACGCCCAGCATGTTCGGCGTCAAGTGTTTCTCCGATGCCCTGGATGAGGTGGTTGCCGACTATGGCATACACGTGCATTTCAAGGCCGAGCTCGACTCGGTCGATGCCGCCAACCACAAGGCGATGTTCACCTCAATGGACGAGGGCGGCGCCGGGTTCACCCTGGATTACGACATGATGCACGTGGTGCCGCCACAGTCGGCACCGGACTGGATCAAAGCCAGCCCGCTGTCCACCGATGCCCCTACCGGATACGTCGATGTGGACAAGCACACGCATCAGCATGTGCGCTACCCCAACATCTACTCACTGGGCGACGCCGGATCCACGCCGAACTCCAAGACCGGCGCTGCCATCCGCAAGCAAGCACCCGTCGTGGCCGCCAATGTTCGCACCCAGCTGGCCGGCAAGAACCCCAACGAGTTCTACGGTGGCTACGCATCGTGCCCGCTCACCACATCGTCATCCAAGATGTTGTTGGCCGAATTCGACTACACCATGGAACACACACCCTCGTTCCCCGTGATCGACCTTCAGAAACCTCGAACCGACATGTGGTACCTGAAGAAACATGGCTTGCCGTTCATGTACTGGAACCTCATGCTCAAGGGAAAGGCATAACCATCATGATCTTCGAACAGCACTACCTCGACTGTCTCTCGCAGGCCTCGTACTTCATCGGCGACCAGACCACTGGGCGCGCCGTGGTGGTAGACCCGCGTCGTGACATCGCGCCCTATCTCGAATCAGCAGCCGAACACGACATGACCGTCGAACTCGTGGTCGAAACCCATTTCCATGCCGATTTCCTGTCGGGTCATCTCGAGATGGCCGACGCAACCGGCGCCGAGATCGCCTATGGCAGCGTGGCTGACCCCGAATTCACCACCCGCAAACTTGCCGATGGCGAACGCATCAGCCTGGGCGAAGTGACCCTCGAGATCCGCCACACACCAGGCCATACACCAGAGTCGATCAGCATCGTCGTGTACGAGCATGCAGACGACGAGGTTCCCTACGGCGTACTCACCGGCGACACATTGTTCATCGGCGACGTCGGCCGGCCCGACCTGATGTCTTCGGTAGGCATCACCAAAGAAGAACTGGCTGGCAAACTCTACGACTCGCTGCACAACCAATTGCTGACGCTGCCAGACGCCACTCGGCTCTACCCGGGTCATGGCGCCGGGTCGTCGTGTGGCAAGAACCTCTCCAGCGACACGTCGTGTTCGATCGGCGTGCAACGCACGTCGAACTATGCGCTGGCTCCCATGTCCAAGGACGAGTTCATCGCCGTCGTGACCGAGGGCCAGACCGCTCCCCCGGCCTATTTCCAGTTCGACGCCGAAATGAACAAGGCAATCCGCCCACTCTTCGACGAAGACGCCGCGTCGAACCCGATGACGATGAACGAGGTACTCGCCGCGCAAGCCAATGGCGCGGTGGTACTCGACTCTCGAGGTCCAGAAGACTTCGCCACCGGCCATCTTGCCGGCTCCATCAACGTCGGCCTGGCAGGCCGCTACTCCGAGTTCGTCGGTGGGATCATTCCTGCGATGTCCAAGATCGTGATCGTTGCCGACGATGGCCGCGAAGCCGAATCGAAAACGAGACTGGCCAGGATCGGGTTCGACACCGATGTGCTCGGCCATCTCGAAGCTCCCATGCAAGCCTTTGCCGACAATCCCGGGCACACCGAACGCAGCTCGCGCATCAGCGTCGCTGGCCTTCGCACCGCAATGGACGACATAGATGACCTGCAGTTGGTCGACGTTCGCCAGCCCGGCGAGACCGAGGGTGGCACCATCGAAGGTGCAATCGTGATTCCACTTACCCGGCTGGCCGAGCATTACGAGACGTTGGATCCAACCAAACCCACCGTGATCTACTGCGCGGGTGGATTCCGATCTTCGATTGCTGCCAGCAAGCTCATGAGCGCAGGCTTCGACGACGTGTCAGACCTTCTCGGCGGCTACGGCGCATGGACCGCCGCCGCACAGACCGCAGACGCGTAGCAAATCTGTCTCCACGGCCGATCGACACTCACCGTTGCGCCTCAAGGCACGGCCGATCGACACTCACCGTTGCGCCTCAAGGCGTGCTGTGGTTCGCCACCGTCCCCCAGATCGAAGGTGATGTGCCGATGGGCGACGGGAGCCTCGAGACGTAGCTTACCTATTGCACGACGGGGAGTCCGGCGTCGAGCCAGGCACCGATGCCACCGTCGACGTCGGCCACGTCGGTGAAGCCGAGCTCTTGCATGAGATCGAAAGTTGATCCACTGCGGTTTCCGGATCGACAGTAGAGCAGGTAGGGCTGATCGCGGTCGAGATCGCTGATGCGCTCGGCGAAGTCGTCTTCGTAGAAGTCGATCATGATGGCACCGTCGAGGTGCCCAGCATCGAATTCCTCGGGCGTGCGCACGTCGAGGATGACCAGATCTTCGGGCTGATTGTCAAATATGTCTCCGGCGGAATCTGCGGACACAAGCCGCAGTCCGGCATCGGATCCAGCGTCGGCGTCGCCGCCGCATGCGCCGATCAGTGCCACGAGGGAGAACAAGACGGCGACCAGCGTAGATCGCTTGCTGCAAGGAGAGGACTTCATAGTCCGATTATACGGACATTGCGTCGACAGTCAAGGCTGACCAGGTCAGCAGGAAAGCTCATCGCCAACTCAGACTGCGGTGGGGCGGAGCCGAGAACGAGTGCCCGCCGACCAATCGGCGACAAAGCGATAACGGTCGCCTCGAATGGTCGTCGTGCGCCATTCGATCGGGGCTCCGTCGCGGCAGCCGAGCCGTTCGAGAAAGAACGTCGATACCCCACTCTTGAGGGCAAGTCGTTTGCGATCGGCGGGCGCTGGAGTCAGCGGGGTGAGCCGCTCCCAGCCCTGGTTCGGAACCGGCGAGCCTGCGTTGGCGAGTTCGTCGTAGAGCGCAGTGTGGGACCAGTCGACGTGGAGCAGCGGCGCCGCTATCGAGAGTGGCAACCATGCTCGGTCCACGGCAAGAGGATTGCCGCCCGCCAGTCGAAGTCGCTCCAGGAAGACCAGCTCCGCATCTTCGGCGAGGTCGAGCTGGATGGCGGCGGCGCTGTCGGTGACGGTCGCCAATGCGAGCACTTCGCTGGTTTGTTCGACACCAGTCGCCTCGATCGAGTCGAACAAGCTGTAGAGCGTGCCCAACGGTTGTTCGAATTCCGAGCGGTTGACCACCGTGCCCCTGCCCCGCTCTCGGCGCAGCACTCCGGCTTTGTTCAAATGGCGGACGGCTTCGCGCACAGTGTGTCGACTGACCTCGTACTGCTCGGTGAGTACAAGATCGGTGGGGAAGGCCTCATCGAACTCCCCTGCCTCGAGCCGACGCTGCAGGTCGGCCTCGAGCTGAGCCCACAGCGGCAGCGGGCTCGATCGATCAAGTGAAACATGCGACATCGAAATCCTCGGTGAGCGGTGGTCTGCTCGCACCTGGCACGAACAGCCAGATACCCAAAGAGCCTATTGGACGCGCAATAGGACTAATCGGATTAGATATCCGCCACCTCTGTGACCTTCGTCATCTTGACTGCTACTCCGAATGTACGTACATTCATATTATGAAGCACATCTTGAAGCGTTCCACATCGCCACAGGAGATCGTCGAGCGGGCAGCACGTGCCGCTGGCAACACCACGCAACCAGATCGCGGGACCAAGCACTTCATAGCCCTGGTCCTCGCCGTGATTCTCGCTGGCTCGACCATGGTCGGCTTTGCGTGGGCTGAACGTCAGTACGACTACCCCACCATCTTCGACTCCTGGGAGAACGCCTATGGTGTCTTCGACTGTCAAAGCCAGGACTGGCTCGCCCCGTTCGACTCGCTGAACAACCCCAACGGGATACGGAGTCGTAACGACGGCGTGATCTACATCGAACCGAACGACGATTCGGTCACCGGCAGCGGGGCTCAGCTCGGGGTGTTCCTGAGCAACGTCGGCGTCGAACTCACCGACGACACGCTCACGCTGCCCGATGGAACAGTACTGAGCGAACAAGGCCTCTCGTGTGGCGGCGAAGATGTCGAGCTGTCTATCAGCCGTTGGGATCCGGCAGTGTCACTCGAGACACCGGTCGAAATTCGCACGGAAGATCTGGCTGCAACTCGCTTTCTGGCTGATCAGCAGGCGTTCGTTCTAGCACTGGCGCCCGCAGGCACAACGATCTCTACGCCTCTATCGATCGAGCATCTCAGCATCTCGACCAATGAGTCCGGATCATGAGCGTTGATCAGGCATCGCTGTTCCTGGGACTACTGGCATTCATGGCTGCCGCACTGGGGATCACGGCCCTTGGGCTGTTGATCACCAACAGGGCGGCGGTAGTGCGGCCGGTGATCGACATCTTGTTGCCCCTGGCCTTTGTCATCGCGCTGGTATCCACCCTGGGCAGCCTGTACTACTCGGGGATCGTGCACTTTCGACCATGCCGGTTGTGCTGGTGGCAGCGGATCTTCATGTATCCACTCACGCCGATCCTGGCCATCGCTGCCCTACGCCGTGACCGAACCGGTGCGCTGTATGGCCTACCACTGGCCATTGGCGGGCTTGGTTATGCGGCCTATCACACCCAGCTGCGCTGGTTCCCCGATCAGGGCTCGTCATGTGAAGCCGAAGCCGCCTGCACCTCGGTATGGGTGAACACGTTCGGATTCGTGTCCATTCCGTTCATGGCGTTCTGTGGCTTTCTGGCCATTCTCGGTTTGCTTGGCCTTTACCTGCGACTCACTCGGGACGCCACCACCAACCAAGACATCACAGCCTCGCGATCTCACACGTCCGAACCCGTCACCCCCGAAAGGCAGTCAGTATGAACCCGAAGAATTCAACAACATCACCACAAGCGAAGGGCTCCAGGACCACCGGGGTATTGGTCGCTCTGATCGTTGCTGCAGTCGTGGCAGCCATCATTGTTGCCATGGCACTGGGCGGCACCGGCGACGACACCGCATCGACCATGGCAGCCGAATCCGCCCGGATCCCCACCAGTGGCACCTTGCGCCAGGTCTCGTTCTCCGAAGCCGCCGGCGAAGCGCCTCCTCTCTTTGACACGAGCCTGGCTGTCGATCCAGCCGTTGGCATGGCGGCTCCGACGATCACCGCTTCCTACTTCGACAACACCGAGGTGACCATCGACTTGGCCGACGGTCAACCGCGAGTCGTGATGTTCATGGCGCACTGGTGCCCACACTGCCAGGACGAGGTCAGCTCGCTGGTCGAACGTTTCGCCACCGAAGGTATTCGCTCCGATGTCGAGCTTCTTCCCATCTCCACCAATGTCGACGAGGGCGCTCCCAACTACTCGCCGTCACAATGGCTTCTCGGCGAGGGCTGGTCCGTCCCGGTGCTGCGCGATTCTGCGAACAATGATCTGGCGGCGGGGTTCGGACTTTCGGGATTCCCCTTCTTCGTTGTTGTCGACGAGGAAGGCGAGATCGTGACGCGCCGGAGCGGAGCCGTGCCGAGAGCACAATGGAACAGCTTCCTCGATCAAGCGTTGACCGGCGGTTCAGACATCGCGGGCTGAACCGAACCCCAGTCAGCTCCGTTGGTCAGACGTTGCGGCTGTAGCGCTGGCGATCGACCCAACCGAGCAGGATCGCCACCGCTCGCGGGTCGTAGTGCAGCATGTGGCCGGCGCCTTGTACGACACGAAGGTCGGCGGCGCCATGTGCGTCGGCGACCATGCGGCTGTCGAAGACCGGCACGACTTCGTCATCGCTGCCGTGGATGATGGAGAGCGATCGGGGGCCGAACTTCTCGGCGCCGTCGATTGCCCTGACCTGCGCGAGTTCCTTGGCCCAGCTCTCGAAGTCTTGCGGAAACGAAGCATCGCCGATCACGCCGACATTGCGCGCATGGCGCAGGATCTGCTCGGGGTCGCTGGACCAGTCTTCGAAGTCTGCCGGGGGTGCGAACGCAGCGACCGAACGAACCTCGGACCGAGTGGCCGCCGCGCAGATGGCTAGCGCTGCGCCGGTCCCGAAGCCGATCACCGAGACCGACGAGACCTGTTCGAGCGCACCGAGGGTATCGATGGCAGCCTGCACGTCTCGCAGCCATCCACTGATTGAGAAATTGCCTTCGCTCTCGCCGCAGCCGCGGTAGTTCAGCACCAGCACGGCGGCACCTTGCTGGTCGGCGATGCGGTCAGCAAGGGTGGTGAACGACACACCTGCGTTGGCAGCGCCAATGGCCGGCGTGGGGAACCCATAACAGATCACGAAGCCCGGTGAGCCGCCTTCTGGGTGGCGTTCGGGGAGCGCGAAATGTCCTTGAAGGATCAGCCCATCGGACTCGATCTGCAACGCAGCGCTCAGTTTTTGGCCAGGCGATAGCCCCGATTGCGGGCCTCGGCCAGGGTGTCGGGTGCAAAGGACATGAACTGCTCGGACTCCAGCAGTTCGTTCACGGCAGCCTCGTCGGTGGTGGCGTCGATGTCGTAGACGATCTGGGTGCGTGTATCGCCGACGTAACGATGGTGTTCGAATTTGCCCGGACGTTTCATGAACTGATCTTAGAACCACAAACGCCCCAGAGCTGGACTCTGGGGCGTTTGGTTATGGAGCGGATGACGAGATTTGAACCCGCGACCCTCACCTTGGCAAGGTGATGCTCTACCAGCTGAGCTACATCCGCAAGAGCGAACACTCTAACCGTATTATCTACGGCTGGCGTCAGATTTGTGGTTCTTTCTCTATCTTTCCGCGAACGGCTCCGGCGAAGGCCTGAGCGGAGTCGACCTCGTGGATATCGCCCAGCACCAGGACACCATCGAGACTACTGAATCGAAGCGTGGCCCGACCGGAATCGGCCCAACCCTTGACGTCGTTGACCGCCGACAAGGGCATTGATTGGATCTCGGGCGCAAACGTGCGACTGTTTGCCATCAGCACCCGGCGGTCCGTCAGCACGGCAACACCATCGTCGGCCATGAACTCGCCGCACACCAACGCCTGAACCTGCTCGCCGGGTTCGAGTGATGTTGCGGCCGCAACCACTGCGGCTTTCGCTCGCTTCTGGGTGGCCGATGGAATGCTCGCAGCAGCGGCACCGAAATTGTGCGGGTCGGGCGGGGTGCCCGACGAGATGTTGCTCGGAGGAATCGGCTCTGCTGCTGGCGGCAACGGACCGGTGGCCGGGCCTGTTGGCAACGGGCCGGTCGCATCCGACGCAGCTCCGGAAGGCGCAGGCGGAGCTGGCGGCACAGCAGCAGGAGCACCCATCGGCGGCGGCGCAGGCGGTACAGGTGGAGCAGCAGGCATCGGCGGCGGACCCGGCGGCGCAGGCGGTACAGCTGGAGCAGCAGGCATCGGCGGCGGACCCGGAGGTGCAGGCGGGGCAGCCACCACAGGAGCTGGCGGAGCGGGCGGAGCCGGCGGAGCGGCCACCACAGGAGCAGACGGCGCGGGAGGCGCAGGCGGTTCGGCCACCACAGGAGCTGGCGGAGCGGGAGGCGCGGGCGGCGTGTCGCTGCCTCCCATGATGCCGCTGGCGGATTCGGGCATGGCATCGCTCGCCGCTGCCGAAGCAGCTGCACCGCCACCGTCGATGACGTCGCTCAACGACTGATCCTTGACGGCGCCTGCACTATCGACCGCCCCCTGTGCGGCATCCTCGGCATCGGCCGCGGCCGTCTTTGCGGCTCCGAGCATGTCGGCGGGCGCATCGGCGACGGCTGACTTGGCATCGTCGGCGCCATCGACGATGTCGTCGAGCGTCGGCACACCGTCGGCGGATGGAAATGACGGCACCGGCGGCGGAGGCAGATCGGGCACATCGGGAATCGGAGGAGGCGGTGGCACCGGTGGAAGGTCTTGATCTGACATAGCAGCGACTGTAGTACAGCTGAAATAAACTCAATTTAGGTCTGATGCTTTTGGCACCACCACGTCGAACGCCCGCCAACCGTTGCGTGGCGCATCTCATCGCCATCTCGAGGGCACCGCCCCTGGTCATGTCGTTCGGTGAAATGGTCGCCGCGATGGGAGCCACCTCGGTCGTACAGCTCGTCGAGCATCGGCGCCAGCTCTGATGCCAGCTCGCAAATCACCTCTTCGTCGACGGCGTTGGCGGGGCGAAGCGGCGAAACGCCGACACGCCACAGCAATTCATCGACGAGCAGGTTGCCCAGTCCGGCGACTCGTTTCTGATTCAGAAGTAGGGCCTTGGTCGCCACCTCGTAGCGGGTGAAAAGTTCGCGCAGTTCATCGACATCGATCGACCAGGCATCGAAACCGAGCCTGGCGACATCGGGATCGAGTTCTACGCCACCCAGGCGGCGAGGATCATTCATGTCCATGCGCCCGCCACCCTCGAAGTGCACCGTGAATCGATTCCAGGCAGGATCCAGTCGCTTGGGCCAGTATTCCAGCTTGTCGATCACCGGCGTATCGTCGACGATCAAGATGCCGGTCATCCCGAAACGAAGACCCAGTGTTGCCGCCGTGGTCTCGACCAGCATCAGCTTGCCGATTCGCCCCAACGATTCGATCTTTGCGCCGACGAGTGCGGCTCTCAGGCTGTCTGGATCCGTGCGTTTGAGATACCAGTCATCGGGCGTTTCGATCCCCGCAATCGTTCTCCCGACGACTGGCTTGGCCCCACGTCGGTACATCTCGATTTCGAGGAGCTCGGGCATGGGCGATGTCGTGAGCCGTTTTCAGCCCGCGGCCCGGTCCAAGAACTTGCCGAGCGCTGCACCGACGGCACCCGCTTCGAGCAAGAACCCATCGTGACCATGCGGGCTCTCGATGACCTGGTACTCGGTCTCGACCCCCGCATTGCGGGCGGAGTCGGCCAGATCGCTCTGCAGCCGAGGGTGATAGAGCGTGTCGGAACTGATGCTGATGCTGAGTACGGGAGCCTGCAACATGGCGAAGGCCCGATCGATGCCGCCGCGGCCGCGACCGACATCGTGGAGGTCCATTGCTCGATTCAAGATGAGATAGCTGTTTGCATCGAACCGACGGGCGAGTTTCTCGCCGTGATGGTCGAGATAGGACTCGACGGAGAAGCGATCCCAGTGACCGAATACGTGCGACGGATCGACCAGGTTGCGTCCGAACCGTTCTTGGTAGACCTCGTCGCTGCGATAGGTGATCTGGGCAACGGATCGGGCAACCGCCAGCCCGGCGTGGGGCCCTTCACCTGGCTCGCCGTCGTAGTAATCACCGTGGTGCCACTGGGGATCGAGCGTGATCGCCAAGCGGCCGGTGGCGCTCCACCCGATCTGCCATGGCGTTGCCGCCGCAGCGGTGGCGATGGGTGCAATTGCCTTCACTCGGTCGGCGTACATCAGACCCCATTCGAGCACCTGCATGCCACCCATGGATCCGCCGACGACGCCATGCCAGGTATCGATGCCGAGCGAGTTCGCCAAGCTGGCCTGCGATCGCACCATGTCGCGGATCGTCACGGTGGGGAATCTCATGCCGTAGGGCTTGGCTGTTTCCGGGTCGATCGAAGCGGGGCCGGTGGATCCCTGGCATCCGCCGAGCACGTTGGCGCACACCACGAACCAACGGTCGGTGTCGATTGCCTTGCCGGAGCCGATCAGCCGGTCCCACCAGCCACCGTCGGGGTGCGCGGCACAGACCCCGCCCGAGGCATGAGCGTCACCGGTCAAGGCATGACATACGAGCACAGCGTTGTCGGCGGCCTCGTTCAGCTCGCCCCAAGTCTCGTAGGCAAGTGTGGCATCGTGCAGCACGCCTCCGCCCTCGAGCACGAAGGGGCGTTGCGCAGTCAGGGAGTGGAACCGGCGATCGCCTACCGGATCACCTTCACGCCATGCACCGGTTACCGGGATGCCACGCGACCATTGGCGCGGCACCTCGAATGGGCTCGGCAAAGAGGGCGTGGACATCGACAAGAGTGTAGAGCGCCAGTGGCCACTACTCCGTGCGGTTTGGAAGCCGCCCGAGCCACCATGCAACAAGAGCAGGATCTTGCACGCCATAGGCACGGCCCATGAGTGCTGCGAAGTCGGCGAGCTCGTGCGGTGCATCACGCAGCAGGTCGGCCGCTTCGCGCCATGCCCCCGTCTCGGTTGGCAGGGGCAGTTGCAGCACGTCGCGTGCCGCGACCTTCATGGCATTCAAGGACATGGCCGTACCGAAGTTGACAGCCAGCAAATGGGCGCTCACCGCCGGCGCCGATAGTGCTGCCGCCAGCAACCAGAGCTCCTCGGGGTTCTCGCTATGGGGCTCTATCGAGAGCACCGGTGTCGAAGGGACCACCACGCCGTCGATGTCCACCCAGACCTCGACAACGCGCGTTTGTGTCGCCATGACCACCTTGGGGCGGCGACGGGCGGCGACCCAGTCGTTGAGTTTGGGATCATTGGCAGCCAGCGCGCCGAGATCGATGGTCGGCCGCGTGAACGACTGCTTGGCGAACTTGTAGTTGCGTTCGCCCCATCCGAGATGCATCACATCGATCATGCCAACCGTGATCAACTTGGCGTGTGACGAGTCGACATCGTCGGAGCTCGACTCGGAGACGAAGGGCACGAAACCGTAGAACTGATCGCGAAACCCGGCCGTGGCGGTGGCTCGATCAGCAATGGTTGCGCTGGTTCGACCAACCAGGTCGACGTCGGGCACCGCCAACAGCGTCGCCGCCGCACTCCCCCATTGCTGAGCGGTGGGTTGGCTCGACCGCCTGGGCGCAGGCGCGAAGTCGGCGCCCACCCGTCGCTCGACATGATCGTGACCATCGCTGCCGCGGTCGAGCACCACGCCGCAGACCTGCACCGCTGCATCGAACATTCGGTCGCGTGCCAACCACAGTCCCGTCAACGATGCTCGCTCGCCTATGTGGCGGCGAACCGACTCACCATGTCGAGCAGCGAGAACCGACACCGGCTGCACCATTGCCAGTTGGCCCTCGTCGCGGGCAGCATCGAGCCCCGCCGCCAGGAAGAGCCAGGCATCGTCGGTGTAGGCACCAACCAGGTCGCCCCACTTCTCGCGTAACGCCACCCGGCGATCTGCGCTGTGTGCCGACGACGAGCGCAGCTGGTTCAGGAACGGAGGATTACCGACTACCCGATCAGCTCGGGGAAGCGGATCGAGCAGCCCGTCCCCGTGGTGGATCCCTGAGAGAGCCCGGACTTCGACCTGGTGGTCGAGCCCCCAGATCGCCAGCGCAACTTCGGCGATAGCCACCGCCCCGGCGTCGATGTCGACGCCGGCCAGTTGGGACAGGACCGCCAACGGTGCTGCGCCTGCGGCCACGAGCTGATCGGCCGCTGCGATCAAGAAGGCGGCGCCGCCAACCGACGGGTCGAGCACCGTGTCACCAGCAGCCGGTGGCGCCATCATGGCCAACAGGTTCCGGGCGACGGCTTCGGGAGTGAGGTGTGCGCCCGTCTTGCGCCGAGCAGTAGGCGCCAATGCCAGCTCATAGGTTCGGCCGAGCATGAACGGCGAGATTTGCGTATTGGCATCGATATCGCTCGCCGCAACGCCAACGCGGTTCTCGAACAACCGCAGGTCAGATCCAACAAGGCTGACGCCTCGTTGGTTCGCAGCCAGTTCGGCCAGTGATGCCACCTGTTCGAGGGCGGTGTTGGCCAGTCCGTCAGCCATGGCGCCGAGCAGCAGACGTCATTGTGTCTCGATGGCCGGGTCGCCGAGGGGTGATCCGAAGAGTCGTGTTACGACTCTTCGGGATCCCAGCCACCGAGGTCCTGCAACCGTGCATCGTTCGAGAACACTTCGACGACCGGCTGGCTCAGTCCCAGGCGCTTCTGCAACCGTTTGACTTCGAGTTCTTCGTTCCAGATCGACAAGGTGACTGCCACACCGCTGGCGCCGGCGCGAGCCGTGCGCCCCGACCGGTGCAGGTACGACTTGTGATCGGAGGCCGGCTGGTAATGGATGACCATGTCGATGTCGTCGACATGGATGCCACGGGCAGCTACATCGGTTGCCACCAGCACCCGCAGGTCGCCATTCGAGAAGTCTTCCAGTGCCCGCTCGCGAGCGTTCTGCCGCAGGTCACCATGGATGGCACCGGCGGCGACGCCGAGATCGTTCACCGCGTTGACCAGGCGATCAGCCCCGTGTTTGGTCCGGCTGAAGACCAGCGTGCGGTTCGAGGCTTCGGCTATGGCAGCCACGACATTGGGGCGATCCATTTCGTGAACCAGCAGGAAACGATGCTTCATCGAGTCGACCGTCGTCGTTGGAGACTCGACTTCGAAACGAGCGGGATCGGTCTGGTAGCGAGTGATCAGCCGATCGACGACACCGTCGAGGGTGGCCGAGAACAGCAGCGTTTGATGCTCGCCAGGAATATGACGCAGAAGCCATTCGACCTGCGGCAGGAAACCCATGTCGGCCATGCGGTCGGCTTCGTCGACGATGACATGGACAACGTCGTCGAGGACGACCTCTTTGCGCTCGATCAGATCGATGAGCCTGCCCGGCGTTGCCACCACGAAGTCGACGCCTTTGTGCAAGCGTTTGATCTGCTTCTCGATGTCGGCGCCGCCATAGATCGCACAGATATTTCGATCGAGCGCCTTGGCCACCGGAGCGAGTTCATCGTGCACCTGCACGGCCAACTCGCGCGTGGGCACGAGCGCAAGCGCCAGTGGACGGCCCTTGTCGGCGATGCCGAGTTGATGCAGAACCGGCAGGCCGAATGCGAGCGTCTTGCCCGACCCGGTCTTGGCCTTACCGCACACGTCGCGGCCGGTGATGGCATCGGGGATCGACAGAGCTTGGATCGGGAACGGTTCAGTGATGCCCCGTTCCTCGAGCGCTTCGACAATTGGTTCAGCAAGTCCAAGGTCAGCGAAAGTTTCAGACATTGGCTGCGATGGTACAGCGTTGCTGCTTGGCTTCGACGAACCTCGCCCTTCAGCCGCTCGCCTTCAGGACGCTCACCTGCGCCAGGGAAACAATGGAGAACGAGTCAGTCTTGGAGTTGGCTCATCACGACGCGCCCATTTCGAACCGGAACACCTTCGGCCCGGAGCTTCTCGTTCTGGCGTTGTTCGCCGCCGGGAACCAATCGGCCATTGGCCGCCACTACCCGCCACCAAGGGACCTCGCTTCCATAGCGGCGCAACGTGGAACCCACCGCCCGGGCTGCTCCTGGCTTGCCGACTTCAGCGGCGACTTCGCCGTAGGTCACGATCTCGCCGCTTTTCAGGGCGCCGATCATGTCGAGCACGTCGGCCTCGAACGGTGTGAGTTCTGCGTTGGACACTAGGACTGAACGAGCGCCACGATCTCGATCGGCTCGGGGAAACCGTTGACGGTCACGGGCCCGATCGAGATGGCTTCGGTGTTCACCATGATGGCGGAAACGAAATCCTTGGGCGCCAGGAGTTGACCGGGCAGCGCTTTGTCGCATAGGCGCGACGCCAGGTTCACGATCGAGCCGATGTAGTCGTCGCCTTCGAACAAGATGACCGGGCCCGTGGCCACGCCGGCTCGAAGCGGCAGCGGCGAGTCACTGTCGGTGAAGATCTTGCGCATCTCGGTCATGGTCTCGGCCAGGTCCTCGGCCTCGACGCCGATGAGCATGGCGCCGTCGCCCAACCATTTGGCGATACGCACGCCATGTCGGGCACAGACCTCTCGGGTGACGTCACGAAAGAACTTGAGCGCACCGACCGCAGCTTCGTCGCCTTCTTCCATGGTGAAACGGGTAAAACCGGAGAGGTCGATGAAACCAATCGTGCGCGTAACCCGGTTTTCGTACGGGTTTCCGGTGATGAAGGTCACCTGCCGAGCGTATCGCTGACTCGCCGAAGCGAAAGGCGATTATCGCGACTCCTCGACCCCCAGAGTCGGTCAGTCTCCGTAGGCGGCCAGCACCGTACTGGGGGTGCTTCGAGTACTGCGTCGGCTCCGTGTCGTCACGGCACGGGCGATAGCGTGCGGACATGGGCCAATTGGTAGATCTTGGAACAACCTATGCATGGCTGAGCGACGAACATCGGCCCGGCGCAACCAACAGCGGCGTGGTGGTCGATGATGATGGCGTGACCGTTGTCGATGCGCAGCTCACGCCGGCTCGAGGCGCCGAGCTCTTCGCCGCCGTCGATGCGCTCGGACTGCCCATTCGCCGACTGGTCTTCACCAGCTCGCACATGCCCTTCGTCGGCGGCTCGTCGGCCTTCGTGCTGCCCGCCGTGTACGGGACAGCGCAGGTGAGCGCCCATATGGATCAAGAACCCAACCTCGACGGATGTTCGTCGTTGTACCCCGACGACGCCGGGGATCTGCATCTGATTGCTGATCACCCGTGTCGGAAAGTCACCCACACCGTGGCCGAGGGGGCGTGGCTGACGGCTTCGGCGGTCGCTGCCCCGGTCGCTGGCGAGCTCGACGAGAACCTGATCGTGCAGGTGCCCGAATCACAGATCGTCTTCGGCGGCGCCATGTGCTCGTTTGGCATCACGCCCATGGCCGGGCTCGGCAACCCAGCTGCATGGGCCGACTCACTCGACACGCTGCTGGCTTGGGGCGAGATCTTCGTGCCCGGCCACGGCCCGATCGGCGGCAACGAAGAGGTACTGGCCCAGCAGGCGTACCTGCGGGCATGCGTCGACGCGCAAGGTGATCCTTCGGCCTTGGGCGACGGACCATGGCGCGAATGGTCGGGACAGGAGTACAACGCCATCAATATCGACCGGGCTGCGCTGCTGGCGCAGGGTGTCGACGAACCACCGGCATCGTTGTTGCGCCTACTCGGCGTCAGCTGAGAGAAATCCTTCCCAGGCGACATGGATTGCAGCGCTACGTCCGCTATGTTTTGAGAATGGTTCTCGTTACTCGCCGACTCTGGCCCCTATTTCTGGTCGTTTCCATGTTTCTTGTGGCATGTGGTGGTTCTGACCCGACGTCTACCACCACCGAAGCCGAGGTAGTCGTCGCCGACAGCGCCGCAGTAGCCGATGACGCCGACGCTGGTGAAGACGAAGATCACGACGACGAAGATCACGACGAAGATGATCACGACGACGGTGATCACGACGACGAAGATCACGATCACGACGATCATGACGAAGACGGCGGTGCCGCAGGCGGACTTGACGCTCACGTCCATGGTTCGGGTGAGCTGATGGTTGCCTGGAGCGGTAGCGATGTGGCAATCGACCTCGTCAGCCCGGCCGACAACATCTTCGGGTTCGAAAAAGAGCCATCCTCCGACGAAGAGCGAGCGCTGGTAGACGCACAAACGGCGCTCCTCACCCAGCCTGGCGTGTTGACCTTCAACGACGAGGCCGGTTGCGAGTCGACGGCGGAGCCA
>ENA-ORXM01000311-ORXM01000311.1-marine-metagenome-genome-assembly--contig:-NODE-311-length-94614-cov-7.351852_pt1 | contig 94614 bp, 89 predicted proteins | sample MGYA00237867_ERZ511480 | MGnify/ENA primary metagenome ERZ511480 (study PRJEB26309, sample SAMN06266103) | marine metagenome | isolation source: Algal blade | place: United Kingdom:Sidmouth, United...
GGGCCAATCTCAAACTCGCACACTTCCCCGCACATAATCACCTGCCCGAATGGAGAAGCACCACTCGATATCGGCCCCATTGCGGCACCGCATAGTCCCGGGTGACCGAGTGGTATGGGTTCTCAAAGTGGAACGACAGCTTCGGGGCAGAGGAGTCGGGTGCGTGATGCTTCAGCGTGCTGGATCGATGAACACGATCTCGTCGAGATGCAGGTCACCGAGGTCGAAGCTCACCCGTGCGATCTCCCGCCATCCTTCTGCCCGGTAGAGCGAGATCGCAGGAGCAGCGGTCGGAATGTCAACAACGTCCAGAGCCGGAAGGTGACCGCTTGACAGTGCCTCTCGTCGCGCATGATCGAGCAGTGCACGGCCGCTACCCGTTCGCCGAGCGTTCGGGTCCACCAATAGACGAGCGATGTAGAGGGCTGGTCTTTCATCTCCGAGTTCCTCGACGGCCCGCATGACAGGCTCGGAGGTTGAGTCGTTGAGTGCCACGTGACCCACAACTTCGTCAGCCAGCGTCGCGACCCAGGCTGAGATCGACGCCGGCTTGCTCAGAAACCGTCGATAGTCCCCGTCTGGCAAGTAGATCGGATAGCGGTCTGCTGTCTGGACTCGGCGAGCGATGATCTCCAACTGCTCAAAGTCAGCATCATTCCGCTGCCGGATCTGCAAGCCCGCATGATCACCGGCGTTCCCGGTGCTCGGCGAGTCGGCCTGCATCAGCCTTGTGCCCGAAGCCGGACGCGACGCGCGTTCTCTACCGCGTTGGAGAACAGGTACGCGCGAGTCATCGGCCCGACGGCGCCCGTGGTGGTAGTGAACGCAGCAACCGTCTCTCGTGCGTCGAGGTCAATGTCTGGCTTGGCCTTGCCATCGACGAACGAGACACCAGCAGTCACCACGATCTGTTCCGGATGGACCATGTCAGCGGTAATCAAGCCCGGGTATCCAGCGGCTGCGATCACGAGATCTGCTTGGCGTACATGGCGTGCGAGGTCGGTGGTGCGTGAATGGCACAACGTCACCGTCGCGTTGTACCCGAACGCGGCCGTGCCGAGAAGAATCGAAAGTGGCCGACCAACCGTGAGGCCGCGCCCCACGACAACCACGTTCGCGTTCTCAAACGCCACATCGGATTTCTCGAGGAGCGTCACGATGCCGTGAGGTGTGCACGGGATGATCCCGCTTGTCTCGCCCGCAGCGAGCAAACCGAGGTTGATCGGGTGCAACCCGTCAACATCTTTGTCCGGGTCAAGATGCCGCAACGCATCGAAGTAATCCAGGCCAGCCGGTAGCGGGTACTGCACCAGGACGCTGGTGACCGTTGTGTCGCTGGACAAGTCGGCGATGGTCTCGTTCAGTTCGCTCTGGCTGATCGACGCAGACAGGCGAAGGTCGCGTGTCGGCAGTCCGTAGCTCGCTGACTCGGTGTGCTTCATCTCCACGTACATCGCTGAAGCGGGGTCCTCGCCGACGAGCACGGTCACGAGACAAAGTGGTTTACCTTCGCCGATGAGTGTCTCAACGTCGGCGGCCACGTCAGCGAGGATCTCGTCTGCGAACGCTTGACCTCGCAGACGACGGGCTGAAGAAGCACCAGTTTCGCTCATGAGCTGACGCTACAAAGTCCAAACGTCGCTTGCCGCTGATTCCTATTAGCGATCGCCTGCCACTCGATAACCGCGCCACCTAATCACGCATCAACAGAAGATGAAGGTGTGCGATAACGGCCCCACTGTGACGCCATGGAATGTCACGCTGTCGGGGACGTGGCGACCCGTGCTGTGGAACGATCTGGCATGGCATCTGATCGCTCGATCCCAGTCCTGAACGACTCTGATATCGAGACCGCAGCCGACATGGCCTCGCTCATCAACATCTGCGACGCCGCCATCGTTGCGGCCGCCAACGACGAGATGACGGCACCCGCACGCCACGCAGTCGACTTCGGGGCAGGACAGCTCGTCTTCACCACCGGTGGAAACAAGCAGGCAGTCGGGTTCCGGGCCTACGACACGTTTCCCAACAGCAAACAGGACCAGGTTGTCGCCGTTTGGCATCCAAACTCTGGGCAACTCACCGGTGTGATCGTCGGCGAGCTGCTGGGCGCAATCCGCACCGGAGCACTCGGCGGTGTTGGAATCAACAGAATGGCGGCCGCCGACGCGACCAACTGCGCTGTCATCGGCACAGGAGTTCAGGCACGAACCCAACTCTTGGCTTGCGCCGCTGTGCGAAGCCTGTCGCGGGTCCGAGTGTTCTCACGCAACGAACACAACAGGCAAGCCTTCGCTCAGGAGATGAGCACCCGGATCGGGCTCGAGATCGAACCAGTTACCTCGGCCCCAGCAGCAACTGCGGATGCTGAGATCGTCTTGCTAGCGACGTCGTCCGGAGTGCCGGTTGTTTCATTCAACGATCTCGCAGCGGATGTTCATGTCTCAACGGTCGGCCCGAAGCTCAAGGAGTACTGCGAACTCGGGACAGACGTCGTGGAGGCAGCGCAACTCGTTGCGACGGACTCACCGCAGCAGATCGAAGCACAAGGCGAACGTCATTTCCTTCACGACACCAGTGCATGGGGCCGGATCGCCCATCTCGGAACAGTCGATGCCAGGCCCGATGGTGTGCGGAGGACGGTGTTCCTGTCTGCAGGCCTGGCCGGGACAGAGGTGCTCATCGCCGACGCGATTCTGAGAGCGCACGTAGCGAACAACATCACTCGATAACAGGGCCGCATGATCACGGCCCGCCCGTCAAAGGCGGTGTGCGATAGCGGCCCTATGGCGCTGACGCAATTTCACTGGCTCGGTGGGACGCCCGCGAGCGAAGAATCTCGTTCACCAGCGCGATTGCCGAGATCTACCGAAACGAATTGACTATCCTAAATACAAGTATGACTTGTAAACACATCAGTGTCCCTTGTAGCATGGTCGTATGACCGTGACGAGTTACCGAGTGTCAGACCGAGGACAGATGGCGTTGCCCGCTGAAGCACGTCGCCGATGGGACTTGGCCGATGGCGGGTCCGTTGAGATCGCCGATCTCGGAAACGCCCTCGTGATCGTGCCGGCGGGCCGCGGAGGATTGCGCTCGATTGTTGCCGCAGCGATCAATGATGCTGGGGGCTACGACAAACTGGTTGCAGCTGTGTCTGATGACGAGCCGGACCTCGCTTGAGCGTCGTTCTCATCGACGACCATCTGCTTCTACGAGTCCTGCTAGGCAACGAACCGCCAACGCTTCGCCCCTCGAACACGGTGATCGCCACGACGGGCCTGTGGTACCACCGTCTCTGTCGGGCCCTCGCGGATGAGAAAGTCGTTGGCTCAATCTCGAGGCAACTTGGGGATGTTGACGACGCAGTGGCATCCGCCGTGCTCGGCACGGTCATCGACCTCCCCGACACAATTGAACTCGTCTCGCTCCGCAGACTTGGTTGGCCCATGGGCGAGCTTGTTCATTCCGGAGCTCGACTCAACCTCCTCTCCCTCGAAGCGCTCGCCGCAGCGCAGCAACTGTCGGCCGAGATATGTCTTGCGGAGGTTGACGACAACGCTCCACTTCGATCAGCAGCAGCGGCATCCGGAATCACCGTCCGGGCCATCGGTGACTGAGCAGACGGCAATCGGAGCGATCAGCGCACGCTTCAAGAGCCCAGAGCCGAAGACCAATCGATAACGCTCGCTCGTAATGACGACCTCGAGGCAAGAACGACCACCCGAGAACGGCCCAAGCCGCACACCGCAGTCCCGAGAGCGCCTCGCCGTTGGCGCCGAGTAGGGGTCAGCTGGCGACTGCGGCACTTTCCGGTTCCGTCCGGAACAAGACTGTCACCGTTCGGTCTCGAGGTCGCTTTCGGTGCTTGCTGACGGTCGGCATCTGTGCCAATTCGCGGATGAGAGTCGTTCTTACTCCTGGATGATGAGCGGAAAAGGGGTGTTTCCCCTGGTCTTGTTGGTAGGCCGCCCGGGACTCGAACCCGGCACCTTGGGATTAAAAGTCCCCTGCTCTAACCAGATGAGCTAGCGGCCCGTTCCGGCAGCGTAGCGAGGACGCTTCTCAGCTGCGCCAGAAAACCTGACGCGCCGAAGCCGATCCGAGCTGCTTACATGTCAGTGTGTCGTCGATCCGTTCAAGCTCACTGCTCGCCATCGCGTTGGCAACTGCGTTGGGTGTCTCAGCCTGCGCTGAGATCGGTGAGCCGAACCTGGGCGAACGTGTGAGCGCTACCTCGAGCACCGTGGTGCCAGACGCCAACGAGGACGACGAGGCCGAGACCGAGGTCGTTTCGGCTGATGTGTCGTCGGTCTTCTCGCCGCCCAGACCCGACGGTTACGTCCCTGGAGTGCTGGCCAGTCTGGGAACAACACTCGTGCTGGTCGAAGGTGAGAGCATCACCGATCTCGGTGAGCGATTCCCTGGTGCACCGATCGAGCGAGTGGTCGATGACTTTCTCGGAGGCATCGTTGCGCAACTCGAGGGCGACATCGTGCAGTGGTTGCCAGCTGGCGGGGCGGCGCCGACCCCGGTCTCGGCCAACAACGGACGCCTGCTCGACGCCGGCTTCATCGACGACACGCTGGCGGTGCAGGTCTTTGTCGAAGTGCCCGATGGCATTGATCGAATCAAGCTCGTGGACGGCGAACGAGAGGCGTTCACCCGACTCGAGGAAGGAGCGTCCGTCGTGGCGTTCTCCTCGAGCAATGGCATCCAGGCGGTCGCCATCGGGGACAACGCATGTGGATCGCTCGCCTTCTTCAACACATCGGGCCAGCGAGTCGACCTCGGCGGACCCGCTGACCCTGAGTGCCCCGTTCCCCGACGTCCCCAATTCGGCGCCGTTGCGATGAGCCCCGGCGGCGAAGTCGTTGCTTACACCGAGGTCACATACCGCGAGGACGGGCTGCCAGCGTCGAGTGTCTTGACGGTGCTCGAGCTGGAATCTGGGAGCGTGCTGTTCAACGGTCCTGTGGGAAGTCCAGGCGAGCAGATCGAGTCGTTGTCCTACGACGGTCGACGTGTCACGTTCCTGCGAACGGGTGAAACGGGACGAGAGGTCGGCCTCGTGACCGTTGCTGACCAGGTCGAAACGATCATTCCCGGTCTCGCTGGCGTGCAAGACGTTGGGTTCGCCCGGCTTCCGTTGCTCTTGGCCGAGCCCGTGGAGCCCGGTGACGAACCCGAACCCGAGCCAACCGCCGAGGACAACTGAGGCCTAAGCTGCGCTGGTGGATGCATACGAGCCCGCTCAGTCGGAACCGACCGCCCCCTTCGCGTCAGCACCCGAGCAGCCTGCTCTTGTCGACTCTGCTGACGTCTTGCCCACCATGGCCGATCTCGATCGCTTGGCCGCTGACCTCGACCGTGTCGATCTCACACTCGTCGAGATCGACGGACCGGTGCCCGCCAGCTGAACCCACTCAACAACCGTCGTGGCCCTTCGCCAAGAGGTAGCCGCGAGCGCGCTCTGACAATGGGTAGCGGGCGACGATCGCCCAGAAGCGTTCGCCGTGATTCGACTCGAGCAGGTGAGCGAGTTCGTGGACGACGACGTAATCGATCACCCAGGTGGGGAAGTCGGCGAGGCGGTCGGATATTCGGACGGTCCCGTGTGCCGGTGTGCACGACCCCCAGCGATCTCGTTGGTTCGAAACCCAGGTGATGCTCGTCGGCAGAGGCAGGTCGAGTTCCGCCGCCAGCTTTGCTGCTCTGATGTCGAGATCGACGAGCTTCGAGGCGTGCGCTCGCTCGAACTTCTTCACGAAGTGGTCGACGGTGTCCTGCTCCTGGCTGCCAGAGAACCATGCCGGGATGCGGACTTCGAGAACCTCGTCTCGTAATCTCGCCTGGCTGGACTTCTTGCGCTTTGCGCTGCGAATCACCTCGACGGTGAACCGTCGTTGGCTCGGAGGAGTGAGTTCGCTGAGGCTCTGTGGATCGGTGAGATCGATCGCTGGGGCGTCGGTGGCGAACTGGTCGAATGGGAGCTGTTGAGCCATCTCAGACGCGAGTGCCGTCGCCGCCGGTGGACTGGCCAATGTCGAGCAGTTGAATCTGCTGGCCGGTGAGCCACTTTCCTTTGCCCTTCGACTTGAGCACGCGACCAGACAGGTTCGGCACGCGGCCTTCCTCGAGGCCGAGATGGCCCTCGACCGCTTTGATGACACCACCATGACAAACAACAAGGATCGCGCCGCCGGCTCCCTCGATGGCGATCGCGTCGAGCGCTGGCATGACCCGAGCAAGCAGGTCATCGTCGGATTCGAAGTCGTCCGGGCGCTTGTCGTTCTCGAGCCAGCCGGGGAACTGCTCGTCGATGTCGTCCTTGGTCAGGCCACTCCAGGCCCCGGCTGAACGTTCCCGTAAGTCCTCGACAGCAATGACCGGGCCGACGCCGACGGCCTGGCTGATGATCGTTGCGGTCTCGAGGGCGCGTTGCTGAGGCGACGCAAAAATCAGGTCGACGGTTCCGACGCCGGCCGACGCCGACCACGCTTGTTGGCGGCCAAGCTCGGAGAGCGGTGGATCGGCCTGGCCCTGCCAGCGTTGCTGGGCATTCCAGGTGGACTGCCCGTGGCGGGCGAGAAACAAGGTCGTCACCCGTCAGAGGGTACCGATCGCCTGTGACGTCACCGGAAGCGTGTGCCACGATCTGGAGATGACGACGCGCATCAATGGAGTCCATCACCTCGCTGTCAACACCGCAGACATGAAGGCGCAGATCGAGTTCTTCTCCGATGTGCTGGGAGCCGAGCTCGTTGGTCTGTTCTGGATGCACGGCGTGCCCGGAGGCAAACACTGCTTCCTGCGGCTCAACGACTTCTGCTCGATGTCGTTCGTCGACCTGCCGGCGAACCACGAGGTGAGCGCCGAGCTCGGTGTCACCCATGCGGGCACGGGCGCTGGCCCTTCGGCTCCTGGAACCACTCAGCACCTGGCCTTCAACGTCGACACGCTGGATGAATTGCGTGCCATCCGTGATCGCATCAGGTCTCGAGGTGTCAATGTCATGGGCGACATCGACCACGGCATGTGTCACTCCATCTACTTCGCTGGGCCCGAGGGGCTGGTGCTCGAAGTGGCCACGTCGACCGATGCCATCGATGCCGACGCTTGGATCGACCCGGAGGTGCTCGAGCTCTACGGCATGTCAGCCGAGGATGCCGAGCGCTATCGAAACCCAGCGGTGTACGAAGGTGAGGGTGGCACGGTTGCCAACCCACCGATCGATCCAACGAAGCCTCACCTGGCCTACCCACCCGAGGACTACGCCAAGATGATGGAAACACCAGACGACGTCATCCTCAAGTACGCCAGCTTCCCTGATCCACCGAACAAGCCGGCGGCAGCGTGAGCGCGTCGGCGAGCGTCCCGGGTACTCCGTCGGGATGCGAACGCATCGCCTACGTGCTCGGCCGACGCGAGACCTCAGGCTTCAGCGACACCTATGGCGGCGGCGGCGACATCATCGGCCTCGACTGTCACTTGGTCCGCCCGCTGGATCGTCCTTCCGACACGGTCGTGATCTTCATGCACCCGACCGGCGGAGGCATGTACTTGCCGATCGTCGGCGGCATGGCACGCGCCGGCCACCACGTGATCTGGGCCAACTCTCGCTACCGAGGAGCTGACTTCGCTTTGATCATGGAGAAGGTCGCAGCCGACCTCGGCGCCACCGTTGCCGACGCTCGCGATCGGCTTGGTTACGACAAGGTCGTACTCGCTGGTTGGTCTGGCGGCGGCTCGTTGTCGACCTGGTATCAATCCATCGCCGAGGCGGGCAACGGCATCAGCGACACCGCAGCTGGAGATCCATACGAAGTAGCTGCCGAGGGATTGCCGCCCGCCGATGCGCTGCTGGTGATGGCCGCCCACATCAGTCGTCACGGCACGCTCACCGAGTGGATGGACCCCTCGATCCATGACGAGTCGGCGCCGCACATTCGCGACCCCGAGCTGAACATCTACGACCCGACCAACCCCAATCAACCGGCGTACTCCGCTGACTTCCTCGACACCTATCGAGCGGCGCAGGTGGCCAGGAATCGGCGCATCACCGCCGATGTCCGTCAGCGCCTCGAGGATCTTCGTGTCGCCGGCAGGGCAAATGAAGAGTTCGCCTTCACGGTGCACGGCACGATGGCCGATCCCCGCTGGCTCGACACCACGGTCGACCCGTCAGACCGTCAGCCGAACTGGTGCTATCTCGGCGATCCTCGGATCGTGAACGACGGACCGGTCGGGCTGGCCAGGTTCTCGACCCTGCGGAGTTGGCTCAGTCAGTGGAGCTACGACGATGCCAGAGCCGACGCTCGCGTCGCTGCGGGAAAGATCTCGGTGCCAACGCTCGTGGTCGGCAACACCGCCGACGACGCCTGCACGCCGAGTCACACTCACCGCATCTTCAACGCCATCGGCCACGACCGGAAGCGCCTCCACGAAGTGCAAGGAGCCACCCACTACTACACGGGCGACAACGGCAGAGAACACATGGCGGAAGCCATCACCGTCGTCGGCGACTTTCTCTCCGATCACCTCTGAACCTCGCACCCCGGGATCAGAGGTAGGGGAGGATCTCGGTGCCGACGGTTTCGAGGACCTCGTAGCGAGGCTCGAGCGGCGGAAGGATCATCACCTGATCGAGTCCGGCATCTCTCAGGTCTCGTAGGCGCTCGATCAACTGGTCGCGAGTTCCGACCAAGCAGGTGGCTTCGATCAACTCCTTGGTGACGAAGCGTTCTTCCTCGGGCAACACCCAGCAGTTGTGGCCGGCATGCACGCGCTGGTGGCGTCGATCCTCTGGGGTGGCTTCGACAACGGCTCGATACTCGTCCCAGATCGCAGCGATCGGGCCAGCGGTGGGGACCTTGCCGAAGTTGCGGAACTGGTCGTAGGTGTAGTGCAGCGAAGCAATGGCGAAGGCCCCGCATTGGGCTTTGACCCGTGCGGAGTCGACGGTCTCGCCGTCGTCCAACACCACGATGGTGGTGAGCGAACAGGTGAAGAAGTCTGAGCGATCGAGGGAGCGGCCGTGGTCAGCGGCACCTCGCTCGATGCCGGTCCACACCCGTTCCATGAAGCTGGCATGTGGTGGCACCGAGAGCACCGCACCATGGCCGTGTTTGCCAGCGAGGCCGAGCGACTTCGGCCCAAAGCCGGAGACGTACACCGGGACCTCGTCGGAGAAGTTCACAAAGCCGTCGTTCGCCATGATGTGACGAACAGGGGAGGAGCGGCCTCGCCATTCGTAGTCGACCTCTTCGCCTCGCAAGAGCGGTGAAAGAGCGGTGAGGTAGTCGTCGAAGGCGGCCATCGTCATGGGTTTGTGACCCATGATTCGCATAGCGGTGTTGCCCGTGCCGATCCCGAGGAATGTGCGTCCGGGGGCGAGTTGGTTGATCGAGGCGATCGCAGCAGCGGTCACCGGCGCTGGGCGAGTTGCAGCGACCGCAACTCCGGTGCCGACTCGAATGCGCGACGTTCGATGGGCGGCCACTGCGAGGGATGCATAGACATCGCTCCAGATCATCTGGCTGTCTGCCAGCCATGCACTGTCGTAACCGAGCTCCTCCGCCCGTACCACGTAGTCGATGTCGTTGATCTTCGATGCCACACAGATGCCCAGTTGCATGGGTGGAGTCTGACCTACAGTCGGCGTTCATGCAGCTTGAGAATGCCGGTGGAACGCCGGGCGGCCTGAGTGTCTTCGTCGGAGGTGCCCCGCTCTCGGCAGTGTCGGCGTGGTTCTTCCTCGATCTCGACCTGTCGCACTTCATGATCAGCTTCGCCGCTGGCTTGGGTCTGATGCTCAGGGCGTTGCGTTCGATGCCCGCTGGATCCACCGAGTCCTAGACTCCCTGCTGTGGCAATCCTTCGTCTTTTCGCCCAGGCTCGTGAAGCTGCAGGAACTCGCTCGGCGGAGTTCGACGCTTCGTCGGTCGGCGATGTCTTGGCCATGGCTCGTGCGCAGTTCGGCGACGGGTTCGGAGCAGTCCTCGACGGCAGCAAGGTCTGGCTCAATGGTGAGCCTGCTGACGAAGCCGAAGCGGTCGGACCCAAAGACGAGGTGGCGGTGTTGCCTCCCGTTTCCGGCGGATGACGGCGCAGCAACGTCCCCGCGGCATCGACTCGATGCGCGAGCGCCGCGACGAATCGAATCGCCGACGCAACAACATGCGCCAGCAGCGTTGGGAGCAGCAGCGACTTGCTGTCCCGTACCCGACTGACGGCCCGAAGATCACCCTCGGGTTGCTCTGGTGTGCCGCCGTCATCGGTGCTGGTTGGTTGGCAACGCCGCTGCTCGCGGTCTTCGTTGCGATGATCGCCGGGCTCGCAGGCTTTCAGGTCGGCCGATCATTCCGACCATTCGTCGATCCGCCGTTGGCCGCTGGATTTGCCGCTGTCGTTGCCTTGGCTGGTCTGTTCGGGGCACTCGGACTCGGCATCGCGCTGATCATGGGGGCGCTCGCCGCTGTACTGGTCGCGGCTGGTCTTGCCCCGTCGGTGCCGGTTCTCGACGGTCGCGGGGTCGAGGTTCCGCAGATGGAATCCATGGTGCACCGAGCTGAGTTGTTGGCTCGCTCGAGCCTCCCGGCCGGAGCTGCCGCTGCGTCGCTGGTTGCCATCGAGCAACTCGAGTTCGGGGCGTTCATTGCCTTGGTGGTCCTGGTCAGCGCCTACGAGGTCGGTGACTTCATGATCGGCACCGGTTCATCGAATGCGGTCGAGGGCCCGGTTGCTGGCCTGGTCGCGCTCACGGTTGGAGCCGCCGCCACCTACGTGCTGCTGCCCGCTCCGTTCGACACCAACAGCTATCCGTTGTTTGCTGCGCTGGCCGCCGTCGGTGCTCCACTCGGACAAATCGTGGCATCGGCGATTCTGCCGAGAGGTGTGGCCTGGGCTCCAGCCCTGCGACGCCTCGACAGCTACCTCGTGGTCGCTCCGTTGTGGCTCCTGCTTCTTCCTCGTGTGTGAACAGGGGTTCGCATCTGAAGAGACCCGCATCTGCACAGAAACTGCGTTGGGCCGACGCTGGTACAGATCACCACTAGCCTGCTGCGCGTGACCGACTCAGATCCACTCTCCACGCTTCTTGCCGACGATGCGCTCGCTGACATCGGCACTCGTCCGATCGGCGACCTCCGTAGCTTCCGCTACCAGGCTGGCCAGGTCGAAAGCGACGTGTCGCTCGTCCGCCGTGTTGCTCAGGGTCGCCTCGACATCATCGGCCACGAGGTCCAGCGCCGAACCGGCAGCAGTGACGTCGCCGTTCTCGATGACCTGCTCTACGACCTTCCTGAGATCCTCACGGATCCTTCAGAGGCAAAGGCGGCCCGATCTGGCCGAGCAGTGGAGATCAACGACCCGGGGATCACCGCAGCGAATCTCGGAACTCGGCTCGATTCGGTGATCTCGCCGGGAGAACTCTCCGGCGTCGGCGATCTGTCTGACGAACGCCTCGACCAGAGCTTTGTGAAGGTCAGCGACATGGAGCAGGAGCTTTCCGACATCCGGCGCCAGCTCCACGACCGTATCGACGCCGTCCAGCAAGAAATCGGCCGTCGCTACCGCGATGGTGAGGCATCGATCGAGTCCTTCGGACGCTGATGTCGAAGTCGGACGCGAATCCGCTCGACCTCGGTGTCTTCATCAGAGAGCAGCGGCGCATCGCTGAACTCTCTGTCCGCAGGCTCGCCGAACTGGCTGGCGTTTCGAACCCGTATCTCAGTCAGATCGAACGAGGGCTTCGCAAGCCTTCAGCGGAGATCTTGCAGCAGATCGCCAAGGCGCTCGAGATTTCATCTGAGACTCTCTACGTGCGCGCCGGCATTCTCGACGAGGACTTCGGATCCCCGACCAGCGATGTCGAAGAAGCTGTGCGGCGAGCGCCCGAACTGAACGCTGACCAGAAGAAGGCGCTCCTCGGCGTGTATCGGAGCTTCATCACCGAGACCGACGACTGAACGCCGTTGCACCGCCCGACTGTGTGAAACGGCCGCCGATCCGAGAAGATGTACAGCCATGGCCGGAATGAGTTGGCGCTTGCACCACAACGGAAACCCACGTTGAGTCAGTTCGTGCGCCGCGTAGCGATCCTCTCCCTCCACACCTCACCCCTGGTGCAACCGGGCACAGGCGACGGTGGCGGGATGAATGTCTATGTCCGCGAGTTCGTGTCAGCGATGGCCCAAGCGGGTCTGAAGTGTCGTGTCTATGTCCGTCGATGGGCCGATGACCTTCCTGAGATCGTCGACGTCGAGCCTGGCTTCGAAGTCGTGCACGTGCCCGTCGGCCCCGTCGATGCATCGAAAGAGGAACTCGAAGGGTTGGTCGGACCGTTCGCTTCCTGGGTCGCTGAAGACTTCGCTGACTTCAAGCCAGACGTCATTCACGCCAACTACTGGCTGTCCGGAGTGGCCGGGCAAGCGCTCAAGCGGATGGTCGACTTGCCGCTGGTCACCACCTTCCACACGCTCGCACGCGTCAAGGCCGAGAGCGGCGATCCCGAGCCAGAGCGACGGGCCGAGGCCGAAGCTGGTGTCATGGCATGTGCCGACGCTGTGCTTGCGAACTGCGTGCCCGAAGCTGAGCAGTTGGTGCAGTTCTACAACGCTGATCCTGATCGCATCGAGATCGTGCCGCCAGGTGTCGACCAGGCGTTCTTCTCCCCCGGTCATCAGGGTGGTGCACGCTGGGCTGTCGATGCCGATGACCGGCCGCTGCTGTTGTTCGTCGGACGCATTCAACCGCTGAAGGGTGTCGACGTGGCGGTGCAGACGCTCGCTGCGATCGAACGCACTGATGCTCGGTTGTGGATCGTCGGCGGGGCGTCCGGCGCCGCGGGTGATGCAGAAGTCGAACGGGTTCGTGCACTCATCAGCGAGCTCGGTGTGGAAGATCGGGTCGAGTTCAAGCCGCCGATCCCTCACCATCTGTTGTCGACGTATTACCGAGCCGCCGATGTCGTGCTGGTGCCAAGCCGGTCTGAATCGTTCGGCCTCGTGGCACTGGAATCCGCCGCCTGCGGTGTCCCCGTGGTTGCCTCCGCAGTCGGCGGGTTGCTCACCCTCGTCGAGCATGGGCACACCGGCTACCTCGTCGAGTCTCGAGATCCGCTCGAGTACGCCGCATGGGTCGATGCCATTCTCGCTGACCCGGTGCTGGCCCGACGTCTCTCGGTATCGGCTGCGGCGATGGCGCGTGGCTACACGTGGTCGACCTCTGCAGCTCGGTTGCGTCGACTCTTCGAAGATCTCACCCAAGGCCCGCTCACGCCCTGCAACGAACCCACGCTCGAGATCGGCCTGATTGGTGCTGAGCACGACGGTCACAGCACAGTTGGCTGATGTCCGCTCCCTTTGACGTTGCCGCGCTCGACGAGCTCGAGGCCCACATCGATCGATGGCTCGGCCAGCAACTGATCGACAATCCGATGATCGCTGCGGTCGATCGGGATGCGCCTGGCACCCGCCGATGGTTTGTCCGGGTCCGTGGTGAGGCAAAGGATGTCTTCACCATTCGCTTTCACTTGCAGCAGCGCACGCTTGGCTACGAGACCTACGTGATGCCGGCGCCGGAAGAGAATCACCAGCGCTTTTACGAGCACCTGCTCGAACGCAATCTCGGTTTGTTCGGGGGCGCCTTCGCCATCGGCGAAGAGGGGGCCATCTTCCTGCGAGGTGCGCTCCACAACGAACTGGTCACCGTCGATGACGAACTCGACCGAGTGCTTGGATCGCTCTATGCCTGGGTCGAGCAGTTCTTCCAGCCCGCCCTCCGAATCGGCTATGCCTCGAAGTTCCCATGAGTGGGTTGTAACTACTCTTATTTACGCTTAAAGTAGCTCATGTCGATGGGAGTGGCCGGGTCCGTGGGGTCGGGGAAGTCCACAGGGGTTCGGTCCTTCCATCGGCACACCCGCCCATGCCGGCCATCGGTGATGCCTTCGGCCCGCCGCCAGGGCAGTCAGCAGGTAAGTTGTCGACCGTGACAAAGCTCCAAATGGTCGGCGGCGGCAAGATGGGTCAGGCCCTCCTCGGGGGCATGATCGACGCTGGGTGGCTCGCCCCCGCTGATGCCGCCGTGGTCGAGGTGTCCGCTGCATCTCGAACTGCACTTGCCGAACTCCTGCCCGGCGTCACGGTGCTCGATGCTCCGCTCGATGCAGTCCCTGCCGTGCTCGCTGTCAAACCGCACTTCCTGACCCAAGTGGCCTCGGACCTCGTCGATCCGGGCGTGGTGGTGTCGATTGCTGCCGGTATCACGATCAGGGCGGTCGAGGCGGTCCTCCCGCCCGGCACTCGCGTTCTTCGGGTCATGCCGAACACGCCAGCTCTGGTGGGCGTCGGGGCTTCCGCCATTGCTGCGGGAACTCACGCCACCGATGAAGATCTCGCCTGGGCGATGTCGATGTTCGAATCGGTCGGAGTCGCGGTGTCGGTCACCGAACCACAGCTCGATGCCGTGACCGGGCTCAGCGGCTCCGGCCCCGCCTACGTCTTTCTCTTGGCCGAAGCAATGGCCGACGCAGGCGTCGCTGCCGGGCTCTCTCGTTCGGTGGCGGAGCAACTCGCTCACCAGACGATCAAAGGGGCGGGAACGATGCTCACCGACGCCGACGCGTCGGCCACTGACCTCCGTATCGGGGTGACCACTCCAGCGGGGACGACTGCGGCCGGGTTGCGAGTGCTCGAAGAGCGGGCCCTTCGAGCCGCGGTGATCGACGCCGTTCAGGCAGCCGTTGACCGGGCGCGAGAACTCGGAGCTACGTCATGACCGAACAGCGATTCAACACCATCTCGTTCCTGTCGGACTACGGCCTCGCCGATGAGTTCGTCGGCGTCACGAAGTCCGTCATACGCACCATCAGCCCCGAGGTCGTGGTCATCGACATCACCCACGACATCGATGCCCATGACGTGCGTGGTGGCGGCCTCGCCCTCGCTCGGTCCGCCCAATACATGGCTCCAGGAGTTGTGCTTGCCGTGGTCGACCCCGGTGTGGGTACCGAGCGCAAGCCCCTCGTCGTGCAAGTCGGCGACGGACAGAGCTACCTCGTTGGTCCAGACAATGGCCTGTTCGCTCCGGCAGTGTCGCTCGTCGGCGGTGCAACCGGAGCGGTCGTGCTCGACAACGCCGACTATCACCTGCCTTCGCCAGGCCCCACCTTCGCTGGGCGCGACATCTTCGCCCCCGTTGCCGCCCATCTCTGCAACGGCGTCCCCATGGACGAACTCGGCACCTCGATCGATCCGCAGCGTCTGTTGCCCGGGGTGCTTGCCGTCAGCGACCAAGCCGATGACGGGTCGATCAAAGCCGAGATTCTCTGGATTGATCGCTACGGGAACGCCCAACTCAACGTCGACCCAGCTGATCTCGACACGTGGCCAGAACACGTCTCGATCGAAGGGGGCCGAACCACGCGTACGGCACAGCGGGTGACGGCATTCGCCGAGATCTCCACCGGTAGCGTTGGCTTGATCGTCGATTCGTACGGTCTGGTTTCGCTTGCTGTCGATCGAGGCTCAGCAGCGTTCGAGCTCGAGATCAACGAGGGTGATGCGCTGACCTTGCGGCCAGCTGATGGGGGCGTTGCCCCGGTCGCTGTGTCGCTCGGCGCCAAGCCAACCACCACACCCCCACTGCCGGAGGACCCTTCATGAGGCCAAGTGTCGTGATCGCGATCAGCATCTTGCTGCTCGGCATTCTCGGAGCCGCCGCGTTGCAGTTCCTGGTCCTCGCTCCCGAGGGCAACGGCCCGGATGAAGAGTCCGGGGTTGCGGTGGTCGTGGCGTTCGAAGAATGAGCAGCTTGGCGCATTGGTTCCCCGTGCAACCCGATGACCGGGTGGCGTTGATCTTGCCTGATCGTCACGTCACCTACGGCGAACTCGGTGAGACGGTGGGGTCGGTTCGCGGCGGTCTGGCCGAGGCGGGTCTGGTGGTCGGCGATCGCGTGATGTTGGTTGCCGGCAATTCCGAGACCTTCGTCGTCACCTATCTCGCTTGTCTCAGCGCTGGTCTGGTGACGGTGCCGGTCAACCCTTTGGTGCCTCCAGATGAGTTGGCGGGAGAGATCGAATCCTGTCGCCCGAAAGCGGTTGTGATCGATGCCGTCGGGGCGAAGGTCTGGTCGCAGCTCGATGATGCGGTCACGACCTCGGTCGAGATCGTGGTGGCACCACTCGAGACTGGCGTTCACCCGTTCGCAGGCAATGCCTGGATTCCCGGCGTAGAGGTCGACGACGATCACACCGCTGTTCTGCTGTTCACTTCCGGCACGGCTGGCACGCCGCGCCCGGCCATTCTCACGCACGGCAACCTCGCGTCGAGCATGGATGCAGTGAACTCGCTCGGCCTCCCGTTGGCGGGGCACGATCACGTGGCGCTGGCCGTGATCCCGCTCTTCCATGTGTTCGGACTCAATCTCGTGATCAATCTGGGCCTGTCCATCGGGGCGAGTTTCGTTCTCGAGGAATATCAGGGTCCTCAGCGTTTGGCTGCGGTGGTAGCTGAGCATGGCGTCACCGTTGTGACCGGACCTCCCACGCTGTGGTCGGCATTGCTTGCCGACGAGACGATCGACGATGCAGCCTTCGCGTCGGTGCAGTTCGCCGTCTCTGGTGCAGCACCGCTGGATCCAGCGACCTCCCAGGCGGTCACGGATCGCTTCGGCATCGTGATTTCCGAGGGGTACGGCTTGACCGAGACCTCCGGCATTGTTTCGTCAGCGCTTGGGCTGGCTCCGGTCTTCGGGTCTGTTGGCCAACCTTTCCCCGGCATCGAGCTCCGACTTCTCGACGAAGCGGGCGCCGACGTCTACGTGGGAGATGCGGGCGAGGTCTTCGTGCGCGGTCCAATGGTGTCGCCCGGGTACTTCAACGACCCAGAAGCCACGGAGCGAACTCGCACCGACGATGGCTGGCTCATCACCGGAGACCTTGCGGTGGTAGATGATGATGGCAGCCTCGCCATCGTCGATCGCCTCAAAGACCTCATCATCGTGTCGGGGTTCAATGTCCACCCGGCAGAGATCGAGCGCGCCTTGCTGTCCCACGCAGCAATCGAGGCTGCTGCGGTCGTTGGCGAAGCAGACCCTTCGATGGGGGAGCGGCCAGTGGCGCACGTGGTGTTGGCCGATGGGGCGACGCTGACCGAGGCCGAGATCATCGAGCATTGTCGAACTCAGCTGGCTCGCTACAAAGCGCCGAGGCGAATCGTCTTCACCGCTGCCATCCCGACCGGCTTGGGCGGCAAGGTGCGGCGTAGCGAACTCGTCGAGCCGGCCGACTGACGCTGTGCATATCGACGCAACGGATCGTGGCGCGAAGCCACAGCGCGTGAGCGTTCGTGCATTTGTGAAAAGTGTCCGTAGCCTGGAGTGATGGGTGCCGACAGCCGAGTTTCCGAAGCGACGATCGCGCGGCTCCCCCAGTACTTGCAGAGCTCGATCGATGCCGCGAAAGCGGGCGAATCAACGATCTCGTCTGATCGCCTCGCTGAACTCGTTGGAGTCAACCCCGCCACGCTGCGCCGCGATCTCGCGTCGCTCGAGATAGCGGGAACTCGTGGTGTCGGCTACGACACCAAATACCTCGTCTTCGAAATCGGGGGAGCGCTCGGCCTCAACCAAGAGTGGCCAGTGGTCATTGTTGGGGTCGGCAATCTCGGTCGTGCGCTCGGGAACTACTCCGGCCTGGAAGAACGCGGCTTTCCCGTCAGGGCACTGGTCGACAACGCTCCGGATGTCGTCGGGACAACGGTCAGCGGCCTCGTCGTCGAGCATCTCGACGACATCGCAGCGATCCTGCAACGTGAGTCGGTCACGGTGGCGGTGCTCGCGACGCCGCCGCACGCGGCCCAGGAAGTGGCTGATCTGCTGGTCGGCGCTGGCATCACCTCGTTGTTGAACTTCACCGCAGTTGCGGTGCAGGCCGCCGAGACCGTCGAAGTGAGACGCGTGGACCTTGCCACTGAATTGCAGATCCTGAGCTTTTATCAACAGCGAGCGAACAGCGCTCGGAACGGGGTTGGTGTGCCCATCGAGCGGAAGAACGAACAAACGTGACGGGTTGCATGTCAGTACGAGTGGTGAAGTTCGTCGTGGAACTGCGAGACTGTTCCAGTTCGGCGACCGAAAGCTCGGATCGCTTCCGTCGAGGAGACTCATGACCGTCATCGCCATCGGGCTGAATCACCGCTCTGCCCCGCTCGGGGTGCTCGAGCAGATGACGCTGTCAGCCGATGACGTTCCGAAGGCGCTCGCTGAAATCACCTCGAGCCCCGTGGTCAACGAAGCCGTCCTGTTGTCGACGTGCAACCGGACCGAGGTCTACGTCCACGCCGAACGCTTCCACGATGCGTACCGCGATGTCCGCGAGGCGCTCGCCGTGATGGTCGGTCTCGATTCTTCGGTGTTCGTCGATCACCTCTACGTGCACTTCGATGGTGATGCCATCGATCATCTCTTTTCTGTGTCCGCTGGCTTGGATTCTGCTGTTCTCGGTGAACACGAGATCCTCGGTCAGATTCGTGGAGCGTGGGAACGCGCTCGTCTCGAGGGCACATCTGGCTCGCTGCTGAACCCTGTCTTCGAACACGCCGTCACCGCTGGTAAGCGTGTCCGTACCGAGACCGCCATCGGCCGCCGCACTGCATCGATCTCCCACGCAGCGGTTTCGCTCGTCACCGAACGCCTTGGCGACCTCACCGGCAAGCGTGTCCTGCTCGTCGGAGCGGGCGAAGTGGGCGCCGGAGTTGCTGGTGCTTTGGCCAAGACCGGCGCCGCTGATGTCACCGTGACGAACCGCACCGCCAGTCGTGCCGTTGAAGTCGCCAAGCCCATCGGCGCTGCGGTGGTTCCATTCGAGTCGCTGGCCGAGGCAGTTGCTGCCTCTGACGTCATCGTCAGCGCAACCGGCGCCGCAGGGGTCGTGCTCGACGCCGACACGATCAAGGCCGCGATCGCTGGTAGCGACCGTCGACTCCTCATTCTCGATCTCGCCGTTCCACGCGACGTCGATGCCGCCGTCATTGCCTTCGACCGCGTCGACCTGCTTGTCCTGTCTGACCTCCAAGCCTTCGCAAACCGGGGGCTCGAAGAGCGTCAGAAGGAAGTCGTTGCTGCTCGCAACGTCATGGAAGATCAGATCGAACAGTTCCGGCGTTCGGCGAGTGCGGTCGAGGTCGATCCCGTTCTGGGCAGTCTGCATCGTTGGGCCGACACCATTCGCCATGACGAGATCGAGCGGTTCGACAAGCACCTCGGCGATCTCACGCCAGAACAGGCTGAAGCCATCGATGCGCTCACCAAGGCAGTCGTGAAGAAGCTTCTGCATCCGCCGTCATCTCGTCTCAAGGACGCGAGCGGTTCTCGTCGAGGCGATCGCCTGGTCGAATCGGTCCGCGAGCTGTTCGACCTCTCGTGAGGCCTGCGAAGCTCCGGCGCACATGAAGATCCGCATCGCCACTCGCAAGAGTCCGCTTGCTCTCTGGCAAGCCGAACGTGTCGCCGCTGACCTGTCCGCCAGTGATCGGTCGATCGTCACCGAGCTGATCACGATGGACACCTTCGCCGATCTCCAGCTCGACATCCCCATCTCCGAACTCGGAGGCAAAGGGGCGTTCAGCAAGGAAGTGCAGAACGTGCTCCTCGCCGGTGCTGCCGACATCGCCGTCCACTCGGCGAAGGATCTGCAGGCAGAGACACCTGCCCCGCTCATCATCGCTGCGGTTCCACAACGCGGCGATGTTCGTGACGCCCTGGTTGGATCTCGGCTCGATGACCTCGCTCAGGGGTCGATCGTTGCTACCGGCAGCAATCGACGGCGCGTGCAGCTCGCCGCTCTGCGACCGGACCTCTCCTTTGTTGGTTTGCGAGGCAATATCGGCACTCGACTCTCGAAGCTCGGCTCCTTCGATGCGTTGGTGATGGCCAACGCCGCCATCGAACGACTCGAGCTCGATCTCGAAGTCGTCGACGTTCTCACCGCTGAGCAGATGATCCCCCAGGTCGGTCAGGGCACGCTCGCTGTCGAGTGCCGCTCCGACGCCGCAGATCTCATCGCCGCCCTGTCGGCAATCGACCACGCACCGTCGCGTATCACCCTCGAGGCTGAGCGAGGTTTCCTGCGCGAGCTCGGTGGCGACTGTGACCTGCCTGCCGGCGCCAATGCTGTGCTCGACGCCGACGGCTCCATGGCGCTGACTGCCATGCTCTCCTCGCCCGACGAGTCACGACTCGAGCGAGTCACGGTCACCGCACCGTCAACCGATGCTCCAGAAATGCTCGGCCGATCGGCGGCCCGACAGCTCCTCGAGCTCTTGGCGTGACCATCGCCGGCCGCTCCGTCGTGGTGTGCCGCGCAACTCATCAAGCGACCCCGCTGCTCGAACGTCTTGCCAGCCTCGGTGCCATACCGGTTCACGTACCGCTGATCGAGGTCGTTGCCCCTCTCGATGGTGGCGACGAGCTGCGCCGCCTCTTGCGGGCAGCCGACGAAGCCACCTGGCTTGCGTTCACGTCGGCCAACAGCGTTGATGCCGTTGCTGCCGCACTCGAGGGCGAGCCGCTGATCAGCCGAGTGGCCGCGGTCGGGGGAGCAACCTCGGATCGAGCTCGATCGTTGGGCTGGCCTGTCGACCACGTCCCGGTGGTAGCGACGGCGACGGGGCTCGCCACATCGTTGCCGGCGGGTGGTCGCGTCATTGCCCCGCTCGGCGAGTTGGCCAGCAGCGACCTTGTCGATGGGCTGAGATCCCGAGGCATCGAGGTCGAGGCAGTCACGGCGTACCGCACGACAACTCCTGACGTCTCGCCGGTCGACACGCAGCGAGTCATCGACAGCGATGCGGTGCTCGTCACGGCCCCATCGGTGATTCGCCGGTTGATGCACCTGGTCGAGGTCGCAGCGTTTGACGCAAGCAAGCTCCCGCCGCTGGTCGCCATCGGCCCGACATCGTCAGCTGCGATCCGACAGGCTGGTCTCGTCGTGGCCGACGAAGCAACGCACCCGAGCATGGATGGCCTCATCGACGCGGTCGTGCGTACGCTCAGCCCATGACTTTCCCCCAACGCCGGCCTCGACGTCTCCGTCGGACTCCCGCACTCCGTCGTCTGGTTGCAGAAACCACATTGTCTGTCGATGACTTCGTTGCACCGCTGTTCGTGCGAGAGGGGATCGATGCCCCGGTGGCGATCGAGTCGCTGCCTGGTGTGTCGCAGCATTCGCTCGCCTCGCTCGAGGACGAAGTTGGTCGGCTGATCGGCCTCGGCATCCCCGCAGTGATGCTGTTCGGAATCCCTCTGGCCAAGGACGACGAGGGTTCTGAAGCGTGGAACCCTGACGGAATCATGCAAGTTGCTCTGCGACGACTCCGAGAGCGTTTTGGCGACGACATCGTGTTGATGGCCGATCTCTGCGTCGACGAATACACCTCACACGGGCACTGCGGCATCGTTGATGCTGACGGTGTGGTCGACAATGACGCGACGGTCGTGAACTACCGGAGGATCGCCGTTGCTCAGGCTGACGCCGGAGCCCACGTGGTGGCGCCGTCTGGAATGATGGACGGCCAAGTCGCCGCCATTCGCACAGCGCTCGACGATCATGGCCATCACGACATCTCGATTCTCGCCTACGCAGCCAAGTACGCCAGTGCGATGTACGGCCCTTTCCGCGATGCCGTCGATGTCACGATCGCTGACGGCGGAGATCGCAAGGGCTATCAGCAAGACAGCCGCAACGCAAGAGAGGCCCTCGAGGAAGTGCGGCTCGACATTGCCGAGGGCGCCGACATGGTGATGGTCAAGCCGGCTCACACCTATCTCGACCTCATCGCCGCTGTGCGGGCCGACGTCGATGTGCCCGTTGCGGCGTATCACGTCAGTGGCGAGTACTCGATGCTCAAAGCTGCTGCCGCCAACGGTTGGATCGATGGTGATGCCGCTGCGATCGAAGTGCTCACGTCGATCAAGCGAGCCGGTGCCGGGATCATCCTCACGTATCTCGCTGCCGAGGTGGCTGAGTTGCTCGCTGAGTGAGCACACTGGGGCGGTGACCAGCGCCGCGGACCCAGATGTGACCAACGAGCAACTCTTCGAGCGAGCCAAGAAGGTTCTGCCGGGCGGCGTCAACTCGCCAGTTCGGGCTTTTTTGTCCGTTGGCGGCACCCCGTACTTCGTCGATCGGGCCGAGGGGGCGCACGTCTGGGACCCGGAAGGCAACCAGTACCTCGACTACGTCCAGAGCTACGGAGCGTCGATTCTCGGTCACGCCGACCCAGTGGTTGTCGCAACCATCCAGGCTGCGGCCACCAAAGGCACGACCTATGGCGCCTCGACGGTTCGCGAGATCGAGTTGGCGGAACGTATCGCCGAATGGGTTCCAGGTATCGAGATGATCCGCATGACATCGTCGGGAACCGAAGCCGCCATGTCGGCTATCCGGCTCGCTCGCGGTGCCACGGGTCGAAACAAGGTCGTGAAGTTTGCTGGTTGCTACCACGGCCACGTCGATTCGCTTCTGGTCGCTGGGGGGTCTGGCGTGGCGAATCAGGGTCTTGTTGGTTCTGCCGGCGTCACCGAGGCATCGGTGGCCGACACCGTTGTCTGGCCATACAACGTGGTGCCCACCCTCGATGAAGACACCGCGGTGCTGGCGATCGAAGCAGTCGCTGCCAACATGGGCCTCGTCGAACCCGAGCCGGGCTTCTTGCAGGCCTGTCGTGACGAATGTGACCGTGTCGGCGCCCTGTTGTTGTTCGACGAAGTCATCACCGGATTCCGCCTCGGGCAAGGTGGCGCCACGTCCTGGTCTGGCGTCATGCCGGATGTGTGGGCGTTTGGCAAGGTGATCGGCGGAGGCTTGCCCGTCGGTGCCTTCGGTGGCTCACGCGAGGTGATGGCCAACGTTGCTCCGCTGGGGCCGGTCTACCAAGGCGGCACGCTGTCGGGCAACCCGCTGGCCACAGCAGCTGGCCTCGCTGTGCTCGACCAAATGACACCGGATCGCTATGAAGAACTCACCGCCAAGGCAACGCTGCTGGCCAACGGGATGAGCGATGCAATCACCGCTGCTGGTGTGGCCGTGCAGGTTCCTCGGGTCGGTCCGCTGCTCGGCATCTTCTTCGCTGACGCCCCGATCCGCAACTACGACGACGCCAAGGCATCAGCGGACACGGGCTTGTATGCGCCGTTCTTCCACGGCATGCTCGACCAAGGCATCGCTCTCGCTCCTGGCGCCTACGAGGCCATCTTCCCGAGCTTGGCTCACACCGACGCTGACATCACCAGAACCATCGAGGCTGCCGGTACCGCCGCCGCCGCTCTGCTTGCTCACTGACCCGGCCTGCTCACTGACCCGGCCTGCAGCTAACGAGTCGTGCCAGTCCTGACCACGAACTCTGGTGACTCTGAGAAGGCAAGCATGACATCACCACGCGGCATCCCTTGTTGCATCCGGTCGAGCCAGAAGGCATAGCCCGCAGCATCTGGAGTGCGGCTGAGCACGTTGCTGTAGATGAGATCGAGGAAGTCTCGGTCGCTCAGACTGCCGTAACGATTGACGAACTCGGTGGAGAACGTGAAGTCGTTGGAGATCGATCCGAGCGAACGCTCGTTGACCTGGCCGAGCCAGAACGCAAAGCCCCCGGCATCAGCGGGCCGTAAGAAGTAGGCGAGGTAGAGGCGGTAGATCGAGCCCTCCGCAGACGTTTGCACCGCGGCTGTCCCGGTCAGGCGGACAAGCTCGATCGATTGAGAGAACTCGACCACCACGGCGGATCGCGAAACACCACCGGCGAGCTGACTGGTCCAGAATGCGATCCCGGCTGCCTCGCCGTTGCGGCCGAACACGTTTCGATAGAGCTGCTCGATGAAGGCCTGGTTGCCGAGACTGCCGTAGCTCGCGACGAACTCGGGCGCTGCGAGGAACTCCTGCGACACCGATGCCAGCGTGCGGCCGTCAGCGCGGCTGTTGCGATAGAAGGTCATTCCGCCCTGATCGGGGAGGCGATCGAACACGGTCTGGTAGAGCCGAGCAATTTCGCCATCGAGTGGCAGCGGTCGAACCACGGTGGTGGTGAAGCCGGTCGGCAGCGAGTAGCCGAACGATCCGGCGCCATTGGCGGTGACCGCTCGTACTCGGAACTGATACACGTCGTTGGTGAGTGTCCCGCTGTTGACCGTTGTAGCGGTCGTGTTGCCGAGCGAGGTGAACGCCCCGCCGTTCTTGGAGACCTGGACCTCGTATCGAGTCACAGGACTGCCACCGTCATCGCTGAGCTGCCAATTGACCGGACGGTTGAATCCCGAGCCAGCAACAGCCACGAGCGAGGGGGCCACCGGAGGTGGTGTGAGCGCCTGCGTGACGCTGGTCACACCCGGGCTGTCGGCGAGACCAATCGGCGTCACCTCGAGCCGGTACGTCACACCATTGGTGAGTCCGTTGAGCCTGACGGATCGAGCGGCACCGCCGACGGCGACATCGGCATCGACTTGGCCGTTGTTGGAGCGAACGGCGCGCACGCGGTACGACTCTGGCGGGACGGCGCTTTCACCAAGGTCGACCTCCCACTCCACGGTGAGTGACTTCGATCGTTCGATGACCCCGGTGATGGCCGGTGTCAGTAGATCGACCTCTGGCTGCCACCCACTCTGGACCAAGACGCCGAGCGTCGGGGCATCGATGACTCGCTCTGTTTCGCCAGCGCCGAGCGCCGGAGTCATCAGCGAACCCGGCTCGCCACTTCGATACGTCAGCTCGTCGAAGTGGGAGTAACTGCTGCCGTTGAAGAACTGCGACGGTGCGTAGAGCTCGTGGAGTACGCCGCCTCCGATGTCGATGAACAGGTCGTTGCTGGTGAGGAGCGGGCCGTTGTTGGGCACGTCGATCAGTCGCGCTCCTTGGTAGCGCACGAGCGTGTCGTAACGGTCCGGTGGCGACTGGAGACGGTCGACGCCGTTGCGGCGTTCTGCCGAACCGAGGAACCCGAGTCCGTGACCGATCTCGTGGAGCACCGTTGCATACAGATCCAAGCGGTTGGAGGGAACGCTGGTGTTGCCGGCGTCCACGAACCAACCACCGGAACGGTTGTAGAAGAAGCTCGAGATGGTGACTTCGATCTCTGGACTGCCAGGTGTGTAGTCGCGCCGATCGAGGTTGTTCGCGAGAGCGACCGGATAGTACAGCCCGTCAGCGCGACGGAAGAAGCCGGTTGGTCCTGCGAAACCGAGGGTTCCTGGCAGGCTCTGCGAAAGGTCAGCCCAGTCGAAACTGATCTCGACGGGCCCCGCCGAACTCGTCACGAGGACGTCGTTCCAGTCGGCGACTGCCGCGTCGACCACGGCTCGGACATCGTTTGGCGTGTTGGGGTTGGCGTAGCTGACCGCGATGTCGTTCGAGGTCATCATGGCGGTGCGACCGGGAGCGGTTCGACGCTGCAGCGCCGCTCGGAGCCGTTGGGTTGCCCGCAGTTCCTCGACTGCAGCAACGATGGCGGGGTTCGACGTGTTGACCCTGGGATCCAGATTGTGGACGACCATCTCGCCCGGCAGCATTGCCGGGCCGGTTGCGGTCCGAGGGCTGTCATCTACTGGGGCCGGAGTCTGGGCGGCGGCGCCGCTCAGCGGCGAGGTCAGCGCAGCTATGACGATCAGTGCAGTGATCAGTCGAGGCGTCAAACGACGCAAGCTCGGTGGGAGCGTGTCAGGAGAACCGTTCATTGGTGCTTTCGTCGACAGGGAGCAGACCCATGGTGTACTTGAGTGTCGACCGAGCTTGGTGTCAGGTCAACGAGTCATTTGGACTAGCCGACCGACGAATGTGTTAACCGGCAGCGACTTCTTCGCCGTCGCCGAGGACCGAACCATGGGGACCCGGGCACGGGTTTTCTTCGTCGCTTTCTTCGTCGTACACGACGGGGCCGCTGGCGCCGGGTGTGTAGAGCGGGTCGGCGCAGGTGAGGATCAACTCGACGTCTTCTGGCGTGATGGCATCGCCGCCGCCCTCTTCGGCGAGTTCCCGGAGATGCTCGATCCACTCTTGGTAGACCTCGGACTCGGTGTCTTCGCCGCCGAGAATGGCTCGTTCGTGGAACACGACGAGCTCGAGTTCAGCCATGCTGAGGACACCGACCATGGCGGGCATCTGATTGCCAGTGGCGCCGGCGATGTGGGCACCGCCCTCACGGTCGGGGTTTCCGTACTGTTCGCCACTGATCGCTCCGGAACCGCGGGCGATGTGGGCCATCATGTCGATCGGCTCGGGGAACGTCTTGATGATCTCGCCATCGCTGAACTTGTAGCCGATGCCGCCACCGCCTCCTGCTCCGTGGCAACCAGCGCAGCCACCGGCAGCGGTGTAGGCGAGTTCTGCCTCTTCGAAGAGTGGATCTTCGACCTCGGGCTGCTGCATTGTTCCAGCGAAGCTGATCGCCCAGAGAGGGAGGGCGGCAACGAGGAGGAAGCTCCAGAGCGGAAGCTTCTTCCGCTTGTTGGCCGCAACGATGTAGTGAGGAAGGTCGGGCTCGGGTGTCGGTTCGGGATCCTTGGGGATCGCCGCTGCTGCTGCAGCGATGGCGGGCGGCCCAGATGCAGCAGGTGCCGCTGCTGCGGCAGACGTGGCCTCGACAGCGCTTCCGGCATCGCTGGAAGCTTCCGGCTTGCCTTTTGCCTGGCGGCTGCGCTTCAGGAGGTGTTCGGGGATTTCAGTCACGTGACCCTCGATGGTGGGAGCTGATCAGCTGAGAGCGGGGAGGACAAAGAAAGGTAGAGACAACAGTGTCGCGTTCGCCACCCTGCGACAGGGGCAACACGACTCGTGGACTGTAGGCGGAAATTGCTGCGAACAGCGAGTTCGCCTCAGGTCGTCTTTGGTGCAGTTTCAACCTGAGGTGGGCACAGCGGAAGTTCTTGGCAGTAGCATCGGCCTGCTTCGAGTCGGAGTGAGTCGCTTGCTTCACGGGTTTCCCGTGGCCGGCGGCCTCATGCCGATTCTCTGCACATCTGGCTGTCGGTCTTTGATGTCGCTTTCCGCGCGGTTTGCGTAGAGGCGGGATCGTTCGATTAGATTGTGCAACTGTTCACAAGCTCGCTGTTCGCTCCCCGAGGTACCTCGTGACCGCTCTCATCGTTTCCATCATTGTCTCGTCCATCATGGTCGGACTCTTTGGGCTGTGGTCCAAGCGCCGCGGACCTGACAACCACATGAGCTGGGGCGAGTCCGGCGTGCTGTCGGTCTACATGATGGGTTTGATCGTCATCATCTTCGGCATCGTCCCCCACCAGTGGCTGACACTTGCCGAGAACGAGTGGAGCTTCCGTGCCGACCGCATCTGGGACGCATGGGGCCTGATCACTGCGCAGAGCCAGGGCGGCTGGTTCCCATTCGAAGTCACCTATCGCGTCCTGTCCGACTCGATCGCAGCGGGCATCTACATCGTGTACCTCGGTGCCATGATCGTGATGTGGACGCAGTGGCAGGGTCGTGGCGAGGTCAAGAAGGCCGAACTTCCCACCAGCACCTACGGACGCCCGCTCGTGAAGCGCGGCTGAGCCGGTCTGTAGAAGGAGCTCCAATGGTCACCACCGACGCAAACCCACCACTCCCAGAATTTCGCGACGACTACGTCTTGGTCGAAGTCGATGCCGATTATCTGTCGAAGGCTGTCAAGCCCAAGCAATTCATCCACATCGACCAAGCCGAATGCATTGCCTGTGAAGGATGTGTCGACATCTGTCCGTGGAAGTGCATTCACATGCAGCCCACCGAGGCGATCTCGGAGAGTTTCGGCATTGCCAAGCCTGGCGATGACCCTTCCGACGCTTTCATCTTCACCATCGACGACGATGTGTGCACTCGCTGCGCCCTGTGTGTCGATCGGTGCCCCACCGGCGTGATCATCCTGGGCAAAGTGGCCGACACGGCCAATGCCACGGGCGATCATCACCAACGTACTGACTCACACGGCTACGGCTATGGCATGCGCCTGGCCTAAGCTCGCTCGTCTTCCGACGAACGTCTTTTGAAACCTGGTCTTCCGACCTCCCGCAACTCGAGGAAAATTCTCCCATGGCAAAGTCGATGAAGGACAAGCCCACGCTTGCTGAGCGTGCTGCATCCGGTGCTGCTACCGCCTCTGACTCCGTTCAGGGCTCTCAGGTGTGGAACTCCATCTTCCGTCCGGGCTCGGTGTTCCGTAAGGGATACACCGACAGTCCCAGGAACCGTTCCTACGTCATCATGAACTCGGTGCTGTACCACCTGCACCCAGTGAAGGTGAAGCGACATGCTGTCAAGGTCAGCTACACGTTGTGTCTCGGTGGCCTCAGTTTCTTCCTCTTCATCGTGCTCACCGTCACCGGCATCTTCTTGATGTTCTTCTATCGACCCACCGCCGCTGCGGCTTGGGACGACATCTACACCTTGCAGACCTCGGTGACCTTCGGTCTGCTGGTCCGCAACATGCATCGATGGGGCGCCCACTTGATGGTGCTGTCGGTGTTCCTCCACATGGCCCGTGTCTTCTACCACGGTGCCTACAAGGCACCCCGAGAGTTCAACTGGGTGATCGGCACGATTCTCCTGCAGCTCACTCTTCTTCTCTCCTTCACCGGCTACTTGTTGCCATGGGACCAACTCGCACTCTGGGCGGTCACCGTGGGAACCAACATGATGGGCTTCACGCCGGTGTTCGGTGAACAGGTCCGGTTCGTGTTGCTCGGCGGCAAGGTCATCGGTACCGACACGCTGCTTCGTTGGTACGTGCTTCACGTCTTGATGCTCCCCTTCGTGACGGTCATCTTCATGGCCATCCACTTCTGGCGAGTTCGCAAAGACGGCGGCATCTCCGGCCCGCTCTGAGCGGCCGACACTGTTTCTTCATCTTCTCTTTCCCTCTGTTTTCCGTCACAACTCCTTTACTGGACACCCCGGACAGGATTCGCAATGACCGAAATACCTGAACACCTCCGCAAGCGAGCCGAAGAGGCCCGTAAGAAGGCTGAAGGCGCTGCAGAAGCAGTAGCACCCGCAGCGGCAGCGGAATCAGCATCGAGCGACCCGGCAGCGAGCAAGATCCCTGCGCACCTGCTCCAGCGGTCCAAGTCGGCAAAGCAGAAAGAAGCCGAAACTGCCGTGGCTCCTGCCGGCGGCGGTGTGGGTACTGCCGTTGCAGCCGCGACTGCTGTTGCCGATGTCCCAGCCATGACTGGCCCGGCCGGTCACACCCAGCGCCTTCTCACCGTGGTGAAGTCGGGTTCGATCCAAGACATCAAGTCCAAGCCGCTCGACAAGGTCCACACGTGGCCCCACCTCATCGTCGTCGAGTTCGGAGCAGCGCTTGCGATCACGGCCTTCCTGACCATCTTCTCGGTCTTCGTCAACGCTCCGCTTCTCGAGTTGGCCAATGTCAACGAGACGCCGAACCCCTCCAAGGCGCCTTGGTACTTCCTCGGGCTCCAGGAGTTGCTCGTGTGGTTCCACCCGATGGTTGCTGGGGTGACCATTCCCGGTATTGGTCTGATCATCTTGACCATCGCCCCCTACATCGACCGAAATCCGTCCAACAAGCCGGAAGACCGCAAGTTCGCGGTCAGCTTGTTCACCATGTTCCTGATGTTGTGGGCCGTGCTCACCATCATTGGATCGTTCTTCCGTGGCCCCGGTTTCAACTTCGTCTTCCCTTGGGAAGCCGGACTGTTCTTCGAGCTCTAGAGAGAAAGAGGAAACGCACATGACTGTTTTGATCATCGTCGTCGCCGTCCTCGCCGCTGCAGCGCTTTTCGCTGTTGCTGCATCACTGCGCACTCGAGATTCCGCATCGGCCATCGGCCAACTGTCCGGAGAGACCGTGAAGCGCGATCGCGCAGTCGCGATCGCCGAGGACGAGTCCGAAAAAGAGCTGGTTGTCACCGGCAAGGCCGTCGAGGCTGCTGCTCGCGCCGACCAGCGAGGCGCTGTTGTCGCTGCTGGCTCCGCCGCTCCAGTTGCTTACGTGCCGCCAGATCCAGAGACCATCGGCGTCGCTCGTCGGCAGTTCTTGAACCGGGGCATCATCGCAACCTTCGGCTTGGGGCTCACGAGCTTCGGTGCTGCGTGCATTGCCTTCCTCTGGCCCCAAGGCGCCAGCGGTTTCGGCTCGGTCATCAATGTTGGACGTGTTGCCGACATCCAGGCCTCGATCAAGGCTGGCGGCGGTTTCTTCTACGTACCTGAGGGCCGTATGTGGGTCACCGAGTACCCCTCGGAGTCGGTCGAGAACGCCATGAACAACTACGGCTTCTTCGACCAAGTCGAAGGTGGCCTTCGCGGCGGCGTGACGGCGCTTTACCAGACCTGCCCACACCTCGGTTGCCGTGTTCCCGAGTGCGGTACATCACAGTGGTTCGAGTGCCCATGTCACGGTTCGCAGTACAACCGTGTTGGTGAGAAGAAGGGCGGCCCCGCACCTCGTGGTATGGATCGCTTCCCCATGGCGGTGAACGCAGCGAATGAGCTGTTGGTCGATACCGGTACGGTCATCCAGGGCCCGCCAATCGGCACGAACACCACTGGTCAAGAAGCCGAAGGTCCAAACTGCATCGGAGCAGCGAGTCACTGATGAGTTCTGCCCCTGTGTTTGATTCAAGTCTTGCCTTTGATGCAAGCAGTGTGTTGGCTTCCACTGCCTTGTTCGCCGTGAACTTTCGCGCCATCGGTCTCACCGTTGCCGTCATTGTTCTCGCCGGCTTTGTGTTGTTGTTCGTTCGCAACTCGTTCCAGGCTCGTCCCGAGCTCGGCTCCGAGATCGAACTGGCAGCCAACAAGAAGCCGTATCTCTCTGACGAAGAACTCGAGGGTCGCAAGCTCGACTACTCCCTCGGCTTCGCTCTCGTGGTTCTCGGATTGACCGCTCTGATCCTGCCCTTCTACTGGCTGGCGGAACCCGGCCGTCAAGATGGCGCGGTCGAGGCGTACCAATTGAACTTCGAGAGTCGCGGCGAAGGCGTCTACATCGAAAGCGCCCAGTGCGTGAATTGTCACGCAGCCGGCGGTGTCGGTGGCGGTGCTGCGTATGTGCTCCAAGACGCCGATGGTCAATTCCTGGCGAATGCTTCGTGGATCGCTCCGGCGTTGAACAACGTCTTTCATCGCTACTCCGAGGAAGAAGTCACCTACGTCCTCGAGTACGGCCGTCCTGGCTCGCCCATGGCTGCTTGGGGAACTCCCGGTGGTGGACCGCTCACAACGCAGCAGGTTCAGAACGCCATCGAGTACATGCAGACCTTTGCAATCCAGAGTCTCGATCCGATCGAGATCCTCGAAGCCGGTGGACCAGACAATGATGACGCCGAGTCGATTGCAGCTCAAGAAGCTGCCGACGACATCGCCGACGGCATTCGTGAAGAGGTCGATCGTTCCATCGCTGACGGTGAGTTCGAGTCGATCGGTGAAGCGGTCTTCAATCTTGGTTACTACTCCAACTTCGCCGCAGGTTCTCTCAGCTGCGCCCGCTGCCACACCGCTGGTTGGTCGCTCGGCGCAAGTGTTCCCCATCCTGGCGGTGAGCCCCTCGACGAAGGCGTTGCCGGCTGTGGTGGCGGCTATCCGTCGGGTATCGGCTTCAACTTGTGCAACGGCTCGGTTCTCAACCGGTTCCCGTCTGACTCATGGAAGCTGCCAGATGGCTCCTGGGCACCGTTCGGCGGTCTGACCGACGACAACGGCCAGTCGTACTACCTGTCGATGGACGACCAACGCATCATGCTCGACAACGCTGGCAACCCGTTGACCGGTCAGCAGAACACTGATGGATCCGAAGAGATCTACCGGATTCTCGACGACGGCGATCTCGCCGACTGCGTCTCGGTTTCCAATCTCTGGGAACCCGCAACGGGCGATTCGTACCCGTTCGGCGCTGACGTCGTGGTGCAGCTCGATCCGGAAACCGGTGAGTTCATCTATCCGACCGAGATCACCGCCGATGACCTCACAGGTAACGTCATCGAATTCGGAGACGGACGACTTGGCGATGACTGCGTTGTCATCGACATGCCCGAGCGCACCAGCACGGCAATGCTGAACTTCATCCAGGGCGGCGCCAATGCTGGCTCCGGCTATGGTCGTGGCGGCCTCAGCGCTGCCGGCATGATGCCAGGCTTCGCCGGTCAGCTTCCTCCTGAGCTGATCGAGGCTGTTGTCGATTACGTGCGAGGTCTTTGATGCAACTCATGAACACACTCGCTTTCATCGATGGCGTTGGCTTCGATCCCTTCTTTCGAGGCCTGCTGAGCGTCTTGGTCGGTGTGGTCGTTCTCATCGGCGGCACCTACCTGCTCGTGGCGACCAACTCTGGTTCCCGTCTCGGCGGCCTCATCGCAGCTGGTCAGTTGTTCGGCTGGATGCTGCTGATGGGTATTGTCTGGACGGTGTACGCCATTGGTTGGACCGGCGAGGGCGAGTCGTGGCAGCTGGCCGAGATCAACGTCGACAACCCCGTGCGGGATGCAGACGGACTGGTGTTCGCTGAAGAAGAAGACGTGCAGGCCCTCGGCCTTGCGCTCGAGAGCTTCAACCTCGAAGATGAGATCGTCAGCGATGACCCAGACCTCCGCCAGGCTGAGGCTCTGCAGATTGCGCGTGACAACCCCGAGCTGCTGGCCGATTGGCGCTATCTCACCGCTGCGGATCCCCAGCGGGGCGAAGCTTCGGCGACTGCTGAAGAGTTTCTCGTCGAAGAGGGCGTCTTCGGCGAGACCGCCGAGTTCGTGCCCTTGACCTACGACGCGTACAACATCGGCGGCAAGCCACGCCTGAACCCCGCAATCTCTGCCGACGACCCCGATCAGAATGCCTACATCGAGTCGTTCACCGATCTGCCGTCTCGTCTCTGGCACAAATTCGACACGACCTTCATTCACTTCTGGCATCCGCAAGAGTTGGTCGTCATCCAGTTCCAGGGTGTCGTCGATGAGCCCACGCTCCCCGGTTTGGCCCCACCTGTCGCCCAAGCGGACCCGAACAAGGCCACCGTCAGTGTCATCATGGAACGCGATCGTGGCGGGCCGATCCCCGCCCTCGTCGGTGGTACTCGCTTCGTCCCCTTCATGTTCGTGCTCTTCAACGGCATCCTGTTTGCCGTGATCTCCTGGGTTCTCCATGTTCGAGACCACAAGGAACGCGAAATTCGCGCTGCGGTCGCCTGATCGCCGGAAGGAATTCTCATGGCCCAGTACCTACCGGTTGCGGCGCTGCTGGTCCTCGCTTTTCTCTTTGCGCTGATCAGTCTCATCGCTTCCAAGATCCTCGCCCCCAACAGGGCAACCGAGGCAAAGTACGCACCGTACGAATGCGGCATCATTCCTGGTCGCGAGCCACCACAGCGATTTCCGGTGCGCTTCTACCTCGTGGCGATGCTCTTCATCGTGTTCGACATCGAGATCATCTTTCTCTACCCGTACGCAATGGTGCACAGTGAGCTTGGTCTGTACGGCTTGGTCGCCATTTTGTTGTTCTCGGCTCTGGTCTTCGAGTCTTTCCTCTATCTGATCTCGAAAGGCGCCCTGGACTGGGGGCCGCTCCAGGTCAACCGTCGTCAGCCCGAAGCTGTCGGCGCTCAGCGGACCTCGACGTCGACGGTCCGTCGTGTCGGTCTCGAAGGCCGCTACGAACAGAGCTTCACCGCTGGCCCCGGCCGTGAGAGCTTGATCGAACCCGAGCGTGTCCTCGTTGATACAACCATGGTCGACGGCTCGGATCCTGAACGCACACTCGAGACCACCGGAGGCTCCTGATGGGTCTGATCACCGACGTCCAGAATGACGGGTTGGGTGGTCTCGACCACAACATCGTCACCGGCCAGGTCGAGAACCTCGTTCGCTGGTCACGGTCGCGATCGTCGTGGCCAGCCACGTTCGGTCTTGCGTGCTGCGCCATCGAGATGATGGCAACCGGTGGCTCCCATTACGATCTTGCTCGTCTCGGCATGGAAGTCTTCCGGGCGTCGCCTCGCCAAGCCGACGTGATGATCGTTGCCGGTCGAGTGAGCCAGAAGATGGCTCCGGTCCTGCGACAGATCTACGACCAGATGATGGAACCCAAGTGGGTCATCTCCATGGGCGTGTGTGCATCGAGCGGCGGCATGTTCAACAACTACGCCATCGTGCAGGGCGTTGATCAGATCGTTCCCGTCGACGTCTACGCACCCGGTTGCCCTCCTGGCCCCGAGACGCTGCTGCATGCCATCGAGACGCTGCACAACCAGATCGAGACCGGCGAGATCATGCGCCGTCGTGCCGCCAACGGTGGCGGAGCCGGCATCGTCGTCGAGCAACGTGACGGTCAAGGCGAGCCGAAACTCATCACGCTCGGGCGTAACTCATGAGCGCCGAGTCGACGAGCGAAGACACGCAGAGCGAAGAGCCCGTAGAAGAAGCGGGTGTCGAGATCGAGATGGCCTATGGCTGTCCTGTTTCGTACTCGCGAGCACAGCGAGTGATTCATCCCACGCGTGAGCAGTGGCGCAGCGTTGCGTCTTCGCTGCTTGCTGACGGTTTCAACATGTGTGTCGACGTCACTGGCGTCGACTACCTCACCTTCGGCGGGCAGCGTCGGTTGCCCGCAGGTATCGAAGGCGAACGTTTCGAAGTCGTTGCTGGCTTCATCTCCCACGAGCGTCGCGAGCGGATCCGAGCCCGGGTGCAAGTGCCCGAGGCCGATGCCACGATCGCGTCGCTCTATTCGATCTATCCCGGCGCTGATGCACTCGAGCGTGAGGTCTATGACCTCCTCGGTGTGGCATTCGAGGGTCACCCGGATCTCTCTCGCATCATGATGCCGGAGCACTGGGAAGGCCATCCGCTTCGCAAGGACTACGCCACGGGCGCCATTCCCGTTCAGTTCAAGGGCGCTCCGGCGTCTCGTTGAGGACCTCTTCATGACTGTCACCGACCCCACTCCAGAAACAGCTGACGCTGACCCTGTCACCCCCGTCGTTCCGGCGCCGAGCACGATCACCATCGACGACGACGGCTTGCTCACCCAGCTCGACAAGTTGCCACGGCGCAACGCGGTCCTTCGCATGTCGGAAGTTCGCGCTGCTGAGCTGGTCGACGAGCCGCTCGACGGCGAGAACGACCAGACCATGTTGGTCAACATGGGCCCGTCGCACCCATCAACGCACGGTGTGCTTCGACTCATGCTCGAGCTCGACGGTGAAACCGTTCGCCGTTCCAAGCCCGTGATCGGCTATCTCCACACTGGCATGGAGAAGCAGGCCGAGAGCCTGACTTACCTGCAGGGCCCCACCAACGTCACCCGCATGGACTACGCCGCTCCGTTCTTCAATGAGCTGGCGTTCTCGCTCGCTGTCGAAGAGCTGCTCGGTATCGAGATCCCCGAGCGGGCCACCTGGATTCGCATGCTCATGAGCGAGATGAACCGCATCTCGTCCCACCTGCTGTTCATGGCCACCAATGGCATGGACCTCGGCGCTGTGTCGATGATGATCTACGGCTGGCGTGAGCGCGAGCAGGTCCTTCGCTTCTTCGAGATGGTCACCGGTCTCCGGATGAACCACAACTACATCCGCCCGGGCGGTGTGGCCGCCGATCTGCCCGACGGTTGGCGCGACGAAGTCCTCGCCTTGATGGACATGCTTCCTCCCCGTCTCGAGGAGTACGACATCCTCATGACCGGTCAACCCATCTGGCGCGATCGTCTCCAGGGTGTTGGCACCATGACGGCTGAAGAAGCCATTGCGCTTTCGGCTACTGGCCCGGTCCTTCGCAGCGCGGGAGTCCCCTGGGACCTTCGCCGGGACGAGCCCTACTTGGCCTACGACCAAGTCGAGTTCGACGTCGTCGTCGGTACCTATGGCGACTGCTTCGACCGCTACGCCATCCGCCTGAACGAGATCCGCGAATCGATGCGCATCGTGCGTCAGATCGTCGACAAGATGCCCCGCGGCGACTACCGCGTCCAGGACACCAAGGTCACGCCTCCGCCTCGTGCTCGCATCGACGAGTCCATGGAAGCATTGATCCACCACTTCAAGATCTTCACCGAAGGTTTCAAAGTTCCCGAGGGCGAGACCTACGTCGCTGTCGAGTCACCTCGAGGCGAGCTTGGTTGCTACATCGTCTCTGATGGATCGTCGAAGCCGTACCGCATGCACTTCCGAGGCCCGAGCTTCGTGAACCTCCAGACCATGTCGCACATGATGGCCGATTCGCTCATCGCCGACGCCGTGGCTGTCATCAGCAGTGTTGATCCCATCCTCGGCGAAGTAGACAGGTAACCGTGAGTCGACTCTCCCCCGAGAACGAAGCGATTGCGCACGACATCATCGCTCGTTATCCCCGCAAAAAATCTGCCCTCATCCCGCTGCTGCACTTGGCGCAAGAACAAGACGGCTACGTCGCCGACGACGCCATGGAGCACCTCGCCGAACTGGTCGAGATCACTCCCGCTGAAGTCATGGGTACCTGCAGCTTCTACGAGATGTTCGTCACCCACCCGGTGGGCAAGTACAAGATCGACATCTGCACCAACTTGTCGTGCCAGCTCCTCGGGGCTGAAGATCTCCTGCATCACGCCGAGGAAAAGCTCGGCATCCGCCCCGGTGGGACCACCTCCGACGGCCTCTTCACGCTCGAAGACGTCGAGTGCATCGCTGCCTGCACCGAGGCTCCCTGCCTCCAGGTGAACTACCGCTACGAGTACCGCCTCGACAACGGCGACTTCGACACGCTCATCGATGATCTCGCTTCGGGCAAGCGCCCGGAGATCCCCGATCACGGCACGCTGGCCAAGGTTCGCCAGACCATCACTCCCGACCGCCTCGGCGGTGTGTCCGCACCTGAAGTCACTGGCACCCCGGCGTGGTTCGCCAGCCGTCAGCCCGCCCCGGAAGAAGTCTCATGAGCACGCCATCCAGCAGCGGACGTCCCATCAACGGCCGCCACACGAACGACTATGTCGCGCATGTGCCCGGCTACGTCGACAACGTTGGCCCCAAGATCGTCACCAGCCGGTTCACCTACGAGGACAGCCACACGCTCGAGCGTTCGTTGTCGACCGGTGGCTACGACGGTCTGAAGAAGGCACTCACACAGACCCCGGCTGCGGTCGCTGCTGAGGTGAAAGACGCAGTTCTCCTGGGCCGCGGTGGCGCCGGATTCCCTGCTGGCATCAAGTGGGGCTTCATGCCTCCGGTGTGGCCTCGCTACCTCGTGGTCAACGGCGACGAGTCCGAGCCCGGCACCTACAAGGATCGCCTCCTCATGGAACGCGATCCGCACCAGCTCATCGAGGGCTGCATGATCGCTTGTTACGCGCTGGGTCTCAACCAGTGTTTCCTCTACGTGCGGGGCGAGATGGCCCAAGCCCAAGAGAACATTGCGTTGGCCCTCAACGAGGCCTACGCCGCCGGTTTTGTCGGCAAGAACGTCCTCGGAACCGACGTCTCGATCGATGTGGTGCTGCACTGGGGTGCTGGCGCATACATCGTGGGCGAGGAAACCGCTCTCATCGAGTCGCTCGAAGGCAACCGAGGCATGCCGCGGCTGAAGCCTCCGTTCTTCCCGGCGGCCAAAGGCCTCTACATGAAGCCCACCATCGTCAACAATGTCGAGACGCTCGCGAACCTGCCGTGGCTCATGATGAACGGTGCTGAGGAATACAAGAAGATCGGCTCAGAGAAGTCGCCCGGCACCCGCATGCTCGCGATCAGCGGCCACGTCAAACGACCAGGCGTCTACGAAGTCGAGCAGGGTGTACCGACGTTCCGAGACCTTTTCTACGACGACAACTTCTGTGGTGGCATCACAGACGATCACGAGCTGAAGGCGTTCGTTCCCGGTGGAGGCTCGGCTCCGTGGTTCTTCGGCGATCAACTCGACATCAAGATCGAAGCGAGCGACGTCGGCCCCGCTGGCTCGATGCTCGGCTCTGGCGCCATCATGGTGATGGACGAAACCACCGACGCGGTCAAAGCAGCGCTGCGGTTGGTTCGCTTCTATGCCCGTGAGTCCTGCGGCAAGTGCACACCGTGCCGCGAGGGCACGAGCTGGGAAGAAAAGGTTTTGCAGCGCATCGACGACGGCCTCGGTCGTCCCGAAGACATCGACCTCCTGCTCGACATTGGCAGGAACATCAGCCCCGGCACCTATCCCGTCGCCAGTTTCGGCAACGAGGGCCTCGAGGCCGTGCCGTTCCCGCCGAAGCAGACCACCATCTGCCCGCTGGGCCCATCCTCGGTCGCTCCGATCACCTCAGCTGTTCGTCGCTTCCGCGACGAGTTCGAAGCCAAAATTGTGTCGACTTCGTCGACTGACGAGTTTCGCCCTGGAGGCGAAACGTCGCGCCCGGATCACGAGGTCCCCGCATGACCGCAACTGGACCGACCGTTCCCTTCACCCTCAACGGTCTTGAACTCGAGGCCAACGAGGGTGAATTGCTGATCGCAGCTTGTGAGCGTTTGGGCGTTCACATTCCCCGTTTCTGCTACCACCCTCGGATGACGTCAGTCGGCATGTGTCGTATGTGTCTGGTCGAGGTCGACACCGGCCGCGGGCCCGGCCTGCAGCCCAGCTGCATGCTCACGGTCACACCGAACATGGTGGTGAACACCGAATCCGAGGTTTCGAAGGACGCCCAAGACGGCGTGCTCGAGCTCTTGCTCATCAACCACCCGCTGGATTGCCCCGTCTGCGACAAAGGCGGCGAGTGCCCGCTCCAGGACAACGCTTACGCCTTCGGCCCAGGCGAGAGCCGTTTCGTCGAGGAGAAGCGTCACTACGAAAAGCCGATCCCGATCAGCGATCTCGTCTTTCTCGATCGCGAACGCTGCATCCTCTGCGATCGTTGCACCCGTTTCGCTGATGAAGTGGCTGGCGACCCACTGATCCACTTCATGGATCGTGGAGCCCAGACCCAGGTCAACACGTTCCCTGACCATCCGTTCTCGTCGTACTTCAGCGGCAACACGGTGCAGATCTGTCCGGTCGGCGCCTTGACCGCCGAGCCGTACCGCTTCAAAGCCCGCCCATGGGATCTCAACGAGACCGAAAGCACTTCGACCGTCGACAGCACCGGCGCACGAGTTGCGCTGCAGGCATCTCGAGATCGGCTCGTCCGCATCCTCGGTGTTGATTCTGAGGCCGTGAACTGGAGTTGGCTCTCGGACAAGGAACGTTTCGCCTACGAAGCTTCTGAGTCTGAAGAGCGTCTGGTCGAACCCATGGTTCGTGTCGGCGAAGACCTCGTCGGTCGACGCTGGAACGATGCCACCTCAGCGATTGCCGAGGCCCTGTCTGTCGGCGCTGATCGAATTGGTGTCATCGGCGGAGCCCGTCTGCCCGTTGAAGGTCAATTCGCCTGGTCGAGCCTGTTGCGAGAGGGGCTCGGAATCACCAACATCGATGCCCAACTCGGCGACGGCCTTCCATCCTCGGTCTTCCTCGGCCTCCCTCGGGCCACGATTGCTGAAGCCAGCGCCGCTGGCAGCGTCATCGTGCTGCTTGGTGCTGATCTCAAAGAAGAACTGCCGACACTGTTCCTGCGGATTCGCCACGCGGCAACCCAGACCGGCGCCTCCCTCATCGAGCTGACACCGCACCGCACCAGCCTCAGCTCACACGCCGCAGTCAGTGCCAACCCGCTCCCCGGCCAGGCCGGCGCAGTTGCTGCAGCCATTGCCGCTGGGTCGACCAGCGTCGACGTCGGCGGTGTCGCGGCCGCTGATCTCGCGAAGATCGCCGAATTGCTCGGCTCTGACCGCCCGGTCACGATCATTGCGGGTCGAGGCAACTTGGCCGAATCGGCCAATGTCACCATGGACGCTCTTGGTGCGCTGCTTTCGGCCGCTCCGAACGCCAAAGTTCTCAGCGGTCTGCGACGAGGAAATGTCCACGGAGCACTCGCCACGGGGTTGGCCCCCGATGTCGCTCTCGATGGCAGCCATCTCGCCTCGCCTGGTCTCGACACACTCGGCATGCTCGAAGCTGCTGCTGCGGGCAAGCTCGACACGCTCGTGTTGCTCGGTGCTGATCCGCTCAGCGACGTGCCCGATCGTGCACTGGCCGAGAAAGCGTTCGATGCCGTCACCCACATCGTGTCGGTCGACAGCTTCCTCACCGCCTCATCGGCCAGGGCCACCGTGGTGCTTCCCGCTGCAGTTTCTGGTGAAGTCGACGGATCCTTCCTCAATCTCGAGGGCCGGCTCTCGCCGCTGCACTCCAAGGTCACGCCTCCCGGCCAGGCCCGCAGCGATTGGATGATCGCCACTGAGGTCGCCATGGCCGTCGACCACGACCTCGACGTCGTCACGCTCGATGACATCCGCACCAAACTCTCCGCCTCGATTCCGGCATTCGCCTCGGTTGATTGGGCAACGTTCGGTGTCAACGGTGACGGTCCGGTGCTCGACATCGGGGGCCATCCCGCACCCGAGTTCGGCGAAGCCGTCGTAGCTCCCGCTCCTGACGGCTACGGTCTCCGTCTGGTGGTTGACCGCAAGCTCTGGGACCTCGGAACAATGGTGCAACAAGCACGCTCGCTCAGTGTTCTCCCGGCTCAGGCCGAGATTCATCTGGCAGCTGCTGATTTCGACGCACTCGGAATCACCGATGGTGACGATGTCACCGTCGAGTGGCCCACTGGCTCGGCCTTGCTGGCTGCGCGTCGCGATGCTGGCATGCCGAAGGGCGCCTCTCGCATCCCGTTCCGTCTTCCCGGTCTCGACGCTGGTCGACTCATCAACAGCGACGCTGTTGTTGCCGATCTTCGAGTTGCGGTCGGCTGATGGGGCACCCGTTCCTCAATGATGGCGTCGACCTCGGCGACGTGATCTTGTCGCTGGTGATGGTGGTGGCTTCGTTCACGATCTGTCTCATCGCCACCATGTTGATGGTGTGGTTCGAGCGCAAAGTCGTCAGCCGCCTCCAGAACCGAATCGGCCCGAACGTCGCTGGCCCCTTCGGTCTGCTTCAGACCCTCGCCGATGGCATCAAGCTGTTCTTCAAAGAAGACATCATCCCCACACGGGCCGACCGGTTCGTGTTCCAGTTGGCTCCGTACCTCTCACTGATCCCGGCATTCCTCACGTTCACCCTCGTGCCCCTCGCCGGCGACTTCTCCGATGGCAACAATGGCTCGAGCACGATCTTTGGTCGCGAGTTCCTGTGGCAGGTCGCCGATGTTCCCGTCGGCATTTTGTTCTTCCTCGCCATGAGCTCGCTCGGTATCTACGGCATCTTGCTCGCAGGTTGGTCGTCCGGCTCGAAGTACCCACTTCTCGGCTCTGTTCGAGCATCGGCGCAGGCCATTTCGTACGAGGCAGCGCTCGGGCTTTCGCTCGCTGCAGTGATCCTCGTGTCCGGCAGCCTCAGCACCAGCGGAATCGTTGGGTTCCAAGCCGACGGCATCTGGACCTGGAACGTCATTGTCACCGGCTTCGTGCCGTTCATCGTCTTCGTCATTGCCGGCACTGCCGAACTCAACCGGCCGCCGTTCGACCTGGTCGAAGCCGAGCAGGAACTCGTTGGTGGTTTCCACACCGAATACTCCTCGATCCGCTTCGCCCTGTTCTTCTTGGCCGAGTTCATGAACACAGTGACGATGGGTGCGATCATCGTCACGTTGTTCTTCGGCGGACCGGCGCAGATCTTCGACTTCCCACTGATCGACTTCCCCAACGCCTGGTACATCGGCCTGATTCTGTTCTTCATCAAGCTGTTGTTCTTCTTGTTCATGTTCGTCTGGTTCCGGGCCACACTTCCTCGCATCCGCTACGACCAGCTGATGGACCTTGGTTGGAAGGTCTTGATCCCACTGTCCCTGGCATGGTTCTTGATCCTCGCCGGCATCCGGGTTGCCCGTGACGGAAGCATTGGCATCTTCGATGACTCACTCGGTGACCTCGCTGCTGTGCTGATCGTGGCCATCGGCATCATGATCATCGGTTTCGCTCTTCTGCGGAAAGCCGTGGTCAACGCACGCCAAGACCGACTCGAGGCCGCGGGCCTCACCGAGGTTGCGGTCACCGCTGACCTCACGCCGCAGCCGGGTGCAACCGGTGCGGCGTCATCAACGACTCCTTCCTCAACTACTGCCGGAGGCCACTGATGGGCTACCTCGAAGGCTTTGCTGTCACCTTCAAGAAGTGGGGCGAGGGCGTCACCACCAAGGAGTATCGGGGCGGCACCAAGAACCGCAAGGGTGAGATCTCCGAGAAGGATCAGAAGGCACCGAAGCCCGAACGGGCTCACGGTCGCCATGTGCTGAACCGCTACGAAGACGGCATGGAGAAGTGCATCGGCTGCGAACTCTGCGCCGGCGTCTGCCCGGCGAAGTGCATCTACGTCCGTGGTGCCGACAACCCACCCGAAGATCCCAAGTCTCCCGGCGAACGCTTTGGCTTCGTCTACGAGATCAACTACCTGCGGTGCATCCACTGCGACCTCTGCGTCGAGGCATGCCCGACCGAAGCCATCACCGAATCGAAGTTGTTCGAGTTCTCGTTCACGAACCGCAACGACGCCATCTACACCAAGGACGAATTGCTCGTCGGTGACGACGGCATGCCCCAGAAGCTGCCGTGGGAAGACTGGCGCCCCGGCGAGGATCAGAACACCTCCGGCTGGATGCGGGCGACCTCGCCATCTGGCAAGGCCTCGTACGCCAACACCGTGGCGTGGTCTGGCGAACTCGGCTACGGCGTTCGTCCGGCTGAAGAAGGCCAAGAGCATGCGGGCGAAGACGCCCTGATCGTCGAAGACGGCAATGACGATCACCATGACGATCACAATGACGACCACGGCCATGATGCACACGGTTCTGATGCGCACGGTGGCCACTGATGATGGACGTCATTGTCTTCGCCATCTCCGCTGCGATCATTCTGGGTGGTGGCCTCGGGGTCATCAGCTTGCGCAACCCCGTACACGCAGCGTTGTCGCTGATTGCCACGTTCTTTGGTGTTGCCGTGCTCTTCATCCTGCAGGAGGCCCACTTCTTGGCCCTGGTGCAGGTCGTGGTGTACGCCGGTGCCGTCGTGGTGCTGTTCCTCTTCGTGATCATGTTGCTCGGCGTTGACCAAGCAGAAGACGTCAGCACCGAACCCATTGTCGGGCAGCGGCCACTTGCCGCTGCTGGTGCCGGTTTGATCCTGCTGCTCGTGCTCGGCGGGTTGTTCCTGTCTGGTGAAGGCGGCGACGGTGGATCCGTTGCTCTCACGGGTCAGCGTGCTGCTGTCACACCAATGGAGGACACTCAGGACATCGAGCAGTTGGCTCGTGATCTCTTCACTCGTAACATCCTGGCGTTCGAGGCCACTGCGTTGCTTCTGACGATCGCCACTGTTGGTGCGGTCGTGTTGGTTCGCAATGAGGGTGGCGAGGACCTGGTGGTCGATGACCCCGGTTCCTCGGTTCGGTAGGAGAAGACCGTGGAAGTCACCGAAACGTGGTATCTGGTGCTGAGCGCCGTGCTGTTTTCTCTCGGCGCCTTTGGACTGATGACCCGGCGCAACCCGCTGGTGATGTTCATGTGTGTCGAGCTGATGCTCAACGCCGTCAACATCAGCTTCGTAGCGTTCTCCAGTGCACTCGACGACCTTGCTGGTCAGAGCGCAGTGTTCTTCGTGCTGGTCGTTGCTGCGGCTGAAGTCGTGGTTGGTTTGTCGATCGTGGTGGCGCTTCTGCGTCGTCAACCCGACGCCACTGCCGACGAATTCGTCGAAATGAGGGGCTGACATGCTCGAAGCCGCATGGTTGATTCCCGCATTTCCACTGACGGGCTTCATCCTGATTCTCTTGATCGGTCGCCGTCTTGGCGAGCCGCTTGCCGGATGGCTCGGCACCGCCATGATGGGTGGAAGCTTCCTCGCCACGGTCGCAGTGTTCTTCGGTCTTGTCGCTGAAGAGGAACCCGAGCGCTTCTTCATCCAAACGCTCTTCACCTGGGTGCCTGCTGGCAGTTTCAGTGTCGACATCGGTTTCCTGGTCGATCCACTCTCGATCGCCATGTGCCTGTTCATCACTGGTGTCGGCACCCTGATTCATCTCTACTCGATCGGGTACATGCACGGTGACGAGAACTTCTCGAAGTTCTTCCTCTACCTGAACCTCTTCGCCGCTTCGATGCTGCTGCTGGTGCTCGGCGACAACCTGTTGCTCACCTTCCTCGGCTGGGAAGGCGTCGGTGCGTGTTCGTACCTTCTGATCTCGTTCTGGTTCAAAGACGAAGCCAATGCCAGCGCCGGCAAGAAGGCCTTCGTCACCAACCGGATCGGCGACTTCGGCTTCATGCTCGGCACCTTCTTGGTGTTCTCGGCCATCGGCTCCATCAAGTACGCCGACATCATCGTCGGCGCGAACTCTGGCGCACTCACTGTCGGTACCGCCACCGGCATCACCTTGCTGATGCTGCTCGCCGCCACCGGCAAGTCAGCACAGATCCCGCTGTTCGTCTGGCTGCCCGATGCCATGGCTGGACCCACCCCGGTCTCCGCGCTCATTCACGCCGCCACCATGGTGACCTCCGGCGTCTACCTCCTGATCCGTCTCAACCCTGTGCTCGACCTCTCCGAGCCGTGGTCTCTGTCGCTCATCGCCTGGATCGGTGCCATCACCGGCCTCGTCGCTGCGCTCGCCGCAGTGGTGCAGAACGACATCAAGAAGGTCCTCGCCTACTCGACGGTCAGCCAGCTCGGTTACCTCTTCATGGCTGTGGGTATCGGGGCGTATGTGCCAGCGATGTTCCACATGATCACACACGCCTTCTTCAAAGCGCTGCTGTTCCTTGGTTCTGGCTCGGTCATCCACGGCGTGCATGACGAGCAAGACATGCGTCGCATGGGTGGGCTCTACAAGATGATGCCCATCACAGCGGGCACGTTCATCATCGGCTGGCTCGCCATCGCCGGCGTGCCTCCGTTTGCCGGGTTCTGGTCGAAGGACGAGATTCTCGTCTACGCATGGGACGTCAACCCTGCTCTCTGGGCTGTCGGGCTGGTGACTGCTTTGCTCACGGCGTTCTACATGACTCGCCAGGTCATCCTCACCTTCTTCGGTCGCACGCGTTACTACGACGCACACACCGACGAGATCGACGCCGCATTCGCCGGTCGCATCGACGCAGCGTCGGCCGACATCGAGGCGGCTCGCGAAGACCTCGTCAAGGCACAGGAAGCCATCGACAAAGCGATCGGCGATCTCCCGAAGCGGGAAGAGGCCATCGAGAAGGCGAAGGCCAATTTGGGCGACGCCACCGCAGCGGTCGAGGCATCTGATCCCGATACCGAGGGTCACGACAAACTGGTCAAGGCGCTCGACAAAGCGGTGAAGGGCATCTCGAAGTCCGAAGATGCATTGGCGAAAGCTCAGGCCAAGGTCGCCGAGGCAGAGGCCGGGTTTGCCGTCGCCGAACAGGCGCAGGTCGACGCCGCCAGTCGCCGCCAAGGCCTCGATGCAGCACGTCGCAACGCACCGGCAGTTCCCAGTCATGTCACCGCCCACACTGCGGCTCCAGATGTCTCTGAGTTCGAAGACGATCTCCCCGAGAGCTACAAGGCTCGCCAGGAGTACCACCCCCACGAATCTCCGTGGACCATGACCCTGCCCCTGGTGGCTTTGTCTGGACTCGCCATCGTGGCTGGTGGCCTGAACCTTCCGTTCACCAAGGACCTCCATTTCCTCGAGCACTGGCTCGAGCCGTCCTTGTTCGCGAATGAGCACAAGCTCACCGCTTCGGGTACCGAGAAGATCGTGATGGCGGCAATCGCTGTTGCAGCCGCTTCCATCGCCATTGCTGCTGCCTTTGCCATCTACTGGAGAGGCAAGGCCCGCCCGGAAGCTGTCGAGAACCCCGCCCTCGCCCTCGCGGTCAACTACGACAAGGCCATTGCGAGCGTCGCCGGAGGCCCCGGCACCGACGGTTTCAACGGTGCAGCGTGGTTCGACGCCAAGGTGGTCGATCGTGCCGTCAACGGTGTTCCTCAACTGATCTCGTACACCGCCAGTAAGTCTCGAAGCCTGCAGTCCGGCTTTGTTCGTTCCTACGGCCTCGTGTTGATCGTCGGCACCGGCGCCCTCGCCGTCGTCCTGCTCAGGAGCCTCGTGCTATGACCCCGCTGATGCTGTTCGCTGCTGAAGCTGGTGAAGCGAAGGCCACATGGCCGCTTCTGCCTTCTTTGATCATCATTCCGCTGCTCACCGCACTCACGATCGTGCTGTTGCCGAAGAGCCGTCCTGACTACGCCAAGATCACGGCGTTGTTCGGCGCGACCGTCACCGGTGTTCTCTCGGTGTACATGCTCGGGCAGTTCAAGATGGAAGACGCTGGGTTCCAGTTCGTCACCCAGCGTGTGTGGGTCGAAGACCTCGGCCTGTCGTGGTTCCTCGGAGTCGACGGCATCTCGCTGTTCCTCGTTGTGCTGGCGGGACTTCTGTTCCCGATTGCCATCATGGCCACCGACCCGCACCACGACCCCAAGCAGTACTACATCTGGATCATGGTGCTGATGGCCGGCTCGATGGGTGTCTTCATGGCCCTCGACCTGCTGCTGTTCTTCCTCTTCTTCGAGATCGTCCTCGTCCCGATGTATTTCCTCATCGGTGGCTGGGGTCACGGCAACCGCATCTATGCGTCGCTGAAGTTCTTCCTCTACACGATGGCGGGCTCGGCGCTCATGCTGGTCGGCTTGGTGTCAGTGGCGTTCCTCACCGCCCGTAACACCGGCAACGACCTCACGTTCAACGTGGTCGAATTGGCCGAAGCCCAGGAGTTGAGTGGCACCGCCCAGACGCTGATCTTCTTGGCCTTCGCTCTCGGCTTCGCCGTGAAGGTGCCGCTCTTCCCCCTGCACACGTGGCTGCCCGACGCTCACACCGAAGCGCCGACGGCTGGCTCGATCATCTTGGCCGGTGTCATGCTCAAGCTCGGCACCTACGGCTACATCCGATTCGGCCTCTACCTCTTCCCGCAGGCATCGTTCGACCTGGCATGGATCTTCCTGACACTGGGCACGATCGGCATCGTCTACGGCGCCGTCGTGGCCACCATGCAGAAGGATCTCAAGCGGCTCGTGGCGTACTCCTCGGTGGCTCACATGGGCTTCATCGTCATCGGCATCTTCGCCTTCAACACCCAGAGTCTCAGCGGCTCGGTCATCCAGATGGTCAATCACGGCATCTCGACCGGTGCGCTCTTCATGCTTGTTGGTTGGATCTACGAGCGGCGCCACACTCGCCAGATTGCTGAACTCGGTGGGTTGCAGAAATCCGCACCGTTCTTCGCTGGCGTGTTCACGGTTGTGATGCTCTCGAGTATCGGCTTGCCCGGCCTCAATGGCTTCGTTGGCGAGTTCCTGATTCTGCTCGGTGGCTTCCAGAGCGCCCGTTGGTGGACCGTTGTCGCCGTCACCGGCGTGATCCTCGCCGCCCTCTACCTGTTGTGGGCCTACCAACGTGTCTTCCACGGCCCCGCCGAGGGCGACAACGCCACGATGGCTGATCTCAGACTGTCGGAGTTCTTGGCGATCGCCCCGTTGCTCGCACTCATCGTCTTCCTCGGTGTGTATCCCAAGCCGATGCTCGAACGCATCGAGCCGTCGGTCGATGCGCTCATCGAGCACATCGAACTGCACGTCCCCGAGTTCAACGAAGAAGAGCCTGGAGCTCCGGCAGAACCTGCGGGCTCACACGAACTGACTGAAGTGCTCGAAGAGCGCGAAGCAGCCAAAGAGAAGAAGCTCGAAGAAAAGGCCGAGGCAGAAGCCGAAGCACTCACCGGGGGAGCTGACCGATGATGGTCTTCGCTCAAGAGATCGCGACGCCAAACATCGAATGGTCGTTGATCTGGCCGTTCACCGTCCTGGCCCTTGCCGGTGTGCTGCTGATCACGATCACATCACTCGCACCGAGCACTCGCTCCGGGGCGTTCCCGGGTGCGTTCACTGCAGCGTCGGCGATCACGGCGGCGTTCTTCATCCCGTTCATCGCTCGTCGGATCAACGACACCACGCCCGACGATGCTCCCGGCGAGTTCTACGTCCTCTCACGGGCCATCGTGGTCGACAACTTCACGCTGTTCATCACCGGCATCTTGTGCATCGCCGTGGTGCTCACGGCGTTCCTTCTCGACGACTACACCCGTCGAGAGGGTCTCGAAGGTCCTGAGTGGTACGCACTCGTTCTGCTGTCAGCTTCGGGCGGCGTCTTGCTCGCTTCGGCTGAAGATCTCATTGTCTCGTTCGTCGGGCTCGAGATCCTGTCGATCGCTGTCTACGTGCTGGCGGCGTTGCATCTCCGCCGATCGGAATCTCAAGAAGCCGGGTTCAAGTACTTCGTGCTCGGAGCGCTGTCGTCCGCGGTGTTCCTCTACGGCATCGCACTGATCTACGGCGCCACCGGTTCGACCACTCTCACCGGCATCAGCAATGCGCTGTTCGTACCGGGTGTCAACGGCGGTGTTCCGGCTGAAGATGCCTCGTTGCTGCTCGTCGGCATTGCTTTCCTGCTGGTCGGCTTCGGCTTCAAGGTCTCGGCCGCTCCGTTCCATGTGTGGACCCCAGACGTCTACCAGGGTGCTCCTTCTCCCGTGGTTGCCTTCATGGCCTCGGCAGTCAAGGTGGCAGCGTTCGCTGGCTTCCTTCGGGTCTTCCTCTACGGCTTTGCCGGAGTCAGCAGCGAGTGGCTGCCGATCATCGCCGGAATGGCGATGCTCACACTCCTCATCGGTGCGTTCTTTGCTGTGGTCCAGACCAACGTCAAGCGGATGATGGCGTACTCGTCGATCACGCACGCTGGCTTCATGCTCATTGGCATGCACAGCGCCACCCAGGACACCGGTGCCGACATCCTCGGCAGCTCGGCGATCCTCTTCTACCTCTTCACCTACTCGCTGACGGTCATCGGCAGCTTCGCTGTCATCACGATCGTCGGCCAGCGAGGAGATGGGGCACATGACATCGACGACTACCGAGGCTTGGCCAAGCGTGAGCCCGTCCTTGCTGCGCTGTTCACGATCCTGCTCTTTGCTCAGGCTGGTATTCCCTTCACGTCTGGCTTCTTCGCCAAGTTCCGGGTGATTGCCGCCGCAGCCAGCGACGAGAGCTACTGGCTTGCCGGTGTCGCCATGCTTGCTGCTGCCGTGGCCGCTTACCTCTACCTGCGGCTCGTGGTCACCATGTTCATGGTCGGTGACGATGAAGCCCACGCCGAGGAGCCCGCTCTTGCTGCCTCATCGGTCGGTGCTGCTGCTGCTGATCTCGGCGACGATGCAGAGGCCGAACTGATGGCTGTCGAGCGCCTCGATATCCCGCCGTCGGCCATGGTCGTGCTGGCGGTCTCGGTGATCGCTGCGATCCTGTGGGGTGTACTTCCCGACATCGGTAGCGGCTTCCTGACCGACGCCGCCGACACACTCACCCAACTCCGCTGAGTAGGAGCGTCCTGACGATCTCAGCATCCGAACCCCGGGTTCCTGGCCCTCAGTTTTGATGGTCTCAGCCCCGGGTTGTCTGGTATCGATCGTCTGAGTCAACATCCCGATCGTTTTCGTTGGCTGAGCTTTGATGGACGTGTCTCGAAGCGGGGGCTGGACCTATCGAAAGTGAGGGTCGCAAACCCGGGGTTTGGAGATCCGCTGGTGGGTCAGCCGCCTGAGGCGGCGGAGTCGCCTTCGGGGTTGGCCATCAGGTCGTCGAAGGGGTCGTTGAGCCAGCCTTCTGGCAGCGCCACGGTCTGCGGACCGCGGGTGTGACCGCGTGCGACTCGATAGTTCTCTTCCGGCAACGGGTGGTCAGCAACTGCTCCGAGCAGCTCGTCGAGTTCAGCGAGTGAGCTCATGTTGCCGAGCTTGCCTCGAAGCTCGCCGCCGACGGGATACCCCTTGAGATACCAGGCGGTGTGCTTGCGGAACTCCCGAGCGCCGCGTCCTTCGTCGCCGATCCAATCGACCAGCAATGCAGCGTGCTCTCGCATCACGGGGATGACCTCGTGTGTGGTGGGGTGAGGGGGAATCTCTTCGCCAGCGAGAGCAGCTTCGAGCTGTCCGAACAGCCAGGGGCGACCCAGGCAGCCTCGGCCGATGACCACACCGTCGCATCCGGTCTCTGCGATCATGCGGACAGCATCTTCAGCGGCCCAGATGTCACCGTTGCCGAGAATGGGCACGTCGGGAACGGCTTCCTTGAGGCGAGCGATGGTGGACCAATCAGCTGTACCCGAATACAGCTGGGAGACGGTGCGGCCGTGCAGTCCGATGGCGGCCACACCGAGATCGGCTGCCATGCGGCCGGTGTCGAGGTAGGTGATGTGGTCCTCGTCGATACCGACGCGGTACTTGATCGTGACCGGCACACCGGCGGGGGTAGCGGCGTCGATGGCCGCTGCGATGAGCGCACCGAACAGCTTGCGTTTGTAGGGAAGCGCGCCGCCACCGCCGTTGCGCGTGACCTTGCGAACAGGGCAGCCGAAGTTGATGTCGATGTGGTCGACTCGGCCTTCACCCACGAGATACCGAACCGCTTCGCCCATGTAGTACGGGTCGACGCCGGCCAACTGGAGGGAACGGGGTGACTCGTCCGGGTCGAAGCTCGCCAATCGTTCGGTCTTGTCTGACCCTTCGATCAGGGCTCGGGACGAGATCATCTCACTGACGTACAAGCCGCCGCCGAAGCGCCGACACAACCGCCGGAACGGCGCATTCGTGACACCGGCCATAGGCGCGAGGATCACCGGTGAGGTCAATTCGATCGGCCCGATGCGCATCAGGGCATTGTCGCCGAAAGTCAGCCCAGACCCACCGGCAGCGTTCGCCAGCTCAGTGGCCGAGAAGGTCCCATCGATTGCCGCTGATGTCGAGGAACACGGCGAACCGGCCGTAGTCCGCTTGCTGCGGCGGCTTGACGATCTCGACCTTGGCCTCGACCAGCCGACCGAGTGCTGCGTCGAAGTCCTCGACCCGAAGGAAGAACCCGACCCGGCCAGCCACCTGCCGGCCGACGACTGCCTCCTGGACGTCACCATCAGCCTTGGCAAGTAAAATACCGGTGGTGCCACCTCGGGGAGTGACGACAACCCATCGTTTTGGTCGTCCATCGTTCGTGAGCGAGGGGCTGTCCTCGGTCAATTCGAAGTCGAGCGCTGAGGTGAAGAAGGCGATGGCTTTGTCGTAGTCATCGACAATGATCGTGCTGAGTTCGAGATGGGCCACGGTCAAGAGTCTGCCTCTCTGGCGACGCGACAAGGGCGTCGCACTTGGCGACGCCCCTGAAGTGGCAGGAAGTGGACTGGGCTCGGTCAGACCGATGAGGCCTCGACGTCGAGCGCCTCTCTTCGCGAGGTTCCGATACTGATCTTGCGAGGTTGCGCCTTCTCTGAGACCGGGATGCGAAGCGTCAGTACGCCGTCGGCCAGATCAGCTTCGATGCCATCCGCATCGAGCGCTTCGCCGAGATGGACTTGGCGCCGGTAGCTGCCTCGAGAACGTTCCGAGAGGTAGATCTGGTCGCCGTCTTCTCGTTGCCAGTTGCGCTCGGCAGAGACCGTGAGCACGTTGCGTTCGACACTGATGTCGAGGCTGTCAGGTGCCACACCCGGCAGGTCCAGATGGACCCAAACGTCATCGCCGCGGCGATACGCATCCATCGGCATGCTGTGGGCGTCCGGCCGGGCGGTCCCGCGGAAGAGGGCTTCGAAGAAGGGATCGTTCTGCATCAACATGAGTTCTCCTTTGGGTTGGTCGATGAATTGATCGAGCCAATTGTTCGGCTCGCAAATGAAAGTATTTCATAATTCGTTACATGTTGTCAAGTGTGGACATGGTGATTCGCTCGGTCTTATGATGCTTCGATCATGGCTCGTCAGCGATTGAATGAAGATCTCGTGGTCCAGGCGGCGTGCGCGCTCGCGGACGTCGATGGATTTGTCTCGGTGACGTTGTCGTCGGTGGCTTCGGACCTCGGTGTTGCCACATCAGCGCTCTACAACCACTGCAATGGCCTCGACGGTCTCCACCACCAAGTGGCCGTGGCCTCGACCAACACCCTCGTCGAGTCCCTCCGAACCGCTGCGATCGGCGCGCAGGGCGATCGAGCGCTCGCTGCCATGGCGGCGGCCTACCGATCGTTCGCCACATTGCACCCCGGCCAATTCGCGTCGATCCTGCGGCCGCCACCAGGCGACGGTGATGAACGACTCGCTGCAGCGAACCGATTGGTGATCGACACGTTCATGCTGGTGTACGCCGGCATGGGGTTCGAACCTGTGCCTTGTGAGCTTGCTGCTCGCAGCACCTACAGCGCAATCCACGGATTTCTTGCGCTCGAACACAGTGCTCCGAGCATTGATGCCGACTCGAATTTCAAACACCTCGTCGACACGTTGCGTCGCGGTCTCGCATCGTCGGACTGACGGCGATCGCCGAGGGCGTCGAGGTCTGTCAGGCTTGGTGCCATGGTCGAGAGCACATCACGTCGGATCTCATCGGTCGGCGCCATGCTGCGGCGTGACATGCCGCCAGCGAGTCTGCGTGATTCTGCTCGAGCGGTGGCACCTGGCTTCGACGAGCTGTGGATCGTCGAGGATCTTCCGTACGCCGGCGGCATCAGCCAGGCCACGGCGGTGCTCGAAGCCACCGCTGGCATCGGTGGGGGTGCGGGCCCGGTTGTCGGGCACGGAATCGCTCCGGCACCTTTCCGCAATGCGGCTGCCTTGGCGATGGAGTGGGCCACGTTGGCCGAGATGTACCACGGACGCTTCGCCGCTGGTGTTGGTCACGGCGTCCAGTCATGGATGGCGCAGATCGGTGAGCAGACCGATTCACCGCTCACACTTCTCGCCGAGACCATCGAGGTCACGCAACAACTGCTGGCGGGCGAGCGAGTGACCGTCGATGGTCGCTATGTCTCGATCGACGGGCTCGAGCTGGTCTTTCCGCCGTTGCAGCCGCCTCGCGTCTCGGCCGGAGTCATGGGGCCAAGGTCGCTTGAACTCTCTGGCCGAATTGCCGGCGGCACCGTGCTGCCAGAGGGTCGGTCGCCGGATGACATCATTGCGGCACGAGCGATGATCGACCGAGGGCGAGCCGCAGCGGGCCGAACGGACCTGCACCGACTGACGGTTTTCACCGGCTTCTATTGCGGCCCGCTCCACGAACTGGGGCCTCCGCCGCCGGACGCTCCGCAAGGGTGGGCCGCTGTTGCCGAGACCCCCGCAGCGTGCGCGGCCCAGTTGCAGACGATCCTCGACGCCGGTGTGGAGTCCCTGGTGCTCGTGCCATTCGGCGACGACATGGAGAGCCAGCTCTGTTTGGCCGCGGTAGACATCGTGCCGCTGTTGGGCAGGGGCTAGTGTCGCCGCTCATGAGCGAACCATTTGTTGCCGTCGTCACCGGATCGAACTCAGGCATCGGGCGCAGCGCCGCTGTCGACCTGGCAGCGAAGGGGTGGACCGTCTACGGCACGATGCGCTCGCTCGACAAGGGCGAAAAGCTTGCCGCCATGGCCGATGGGGCCGGGGTCATCGTGCACCCCGTTGTCTGCGATGTGACCGACACCGCGTCAGTCGATGCCGCCATGGCCCAGATCATTGCCGAGGCCGGCCACATCGATGTCTTGGTCAACAATGCTGGCGTCGGCGGGAACGCCACGGTCGAAGAATGTTCGATCGATCGATTCGCCGAGATCATGGATGTGAACCTCCACGGTGTTGTCCGGGGTGTCCAGGCAGTACTTCCCCACATGCGCGAGCGGGGGAGTGGCACGATCGTCAACATCACGTCAGTGATCGGACGCTTCGCTGCCATCGGCCAGGCCCCGTATGTCGCTTCCAAGTGGGCCGCAGAAGGCATGAGCCAGCAATTGGCTCATGAGGTCGCACCGTTTGGCATTCGTGTCGTGATCATCGAGCCAGGTGTCATCAAGACCGCCATCATGGCAAAGAACGCCGATGCCCCGAACGAATCCGGCGCATACGACCGGCACTACCAGCGCCTGCTGGATTTTTACACGGCTGGCCTGACCAACCCGGTGCACCCTTCTGTGGTGGCGGAGACCATCTACGAATCGGTCACGACCGACGAGCCGAAGCTGCGCTGGACCTGCGGATGGGGAGCCCACGAACTCACCTCGGCGCTCGACACTGTTCCGGTCGAGGACTGGATTGCCCTCGGTGCGCTCGAAGACGACGTCGAGTATCGGCAGAAATTCACCGAGATGTTCGGTCTCGATGTCACCCTTCCCGCCGGTGGCTCAGTGTGACGACTTCCTCGGGAACGAACGACATGAACGACCTGATCCCCGAGCGTGATCGCTGGCTCTTCAACGAAGGTGGGCATCGACGATTGTTCGAGGTGCTGGGCGCTCAACCACTGACCACAGCGAGCGAGCCGGGCCGCCGGCTTGCGGTGTGGGCACCGGAAGCCACGAATGTCTGGGCCGTCGGCGACTTCTCGAACTGGGAAGTCAACGACGCCTATCGCTTGCACCCGCAGGGGAGCAGCGGTCTGTGGGCTGGTCTCGCTCCCGACGCGAAAATCGGTGATCGCTACAAGTTCCGTATCGGTACCAAGGCTGGCTACGACGTCGAACGCGCCGATCCAATGGCGTTTGCATCCGAGTTGCCGCCATCGACGGCGTCGGTGATCACTGATCTCGAGTACGACTGGGGTGACGTCGAGTGGATGGCCGACCGGACCAAGGTCCAGGGTCACGACCGGCCGATCTCCATCTATGAGATGCACGTGGGTTCCTGGCGTCATGCTGAGGCCTACCGCAGCTTGACCTGGGAAGAGTTGGCAGAGCCGCTGGCCGACCACCTCGACGCGTGCGGATTCACCCACGTCGAGCTGCTGCCGATCATGGAGCACCCGTTCTACGGGTCTTGGGGTTACCAGACCACCGGCTATTTCGCCCCGACCGCCCGGTACGGGCTGCCGACCGACTTCATGGGGTTTGTCGACGCTCTGCACAAGCGCAACATCGGTGTGATTCTCGACTGGGTGCCTTCGCATTTCCCGTCCGACGACTTTGCGCTCGGTAACTTCGATGGGTCGCATCTCTACGAACACGGCGACCCCAAAGAGGGCTGGCACCCCGACTGGAACAGCTACATCTTCAATTACGGTCGGCACGAGGTCCGCTCGTTCTTGATCAGCAGCGCGCTTCACTGGATCGAGCGCTATCACATCGATGGGATCAGGGTCGATGCCGTGGCCTCGATGCTCTATCGCGACTACTCACGAGAAGACGGCGAGTGGGTGCCGAATGAATATGGCGGCCGCGAGAACCTCGAGGCCATCCGGTTTCTGCGTGATCTCAACACCGCCATCGGTGCCGCCCACCCTGACGTCATCACGATCGCCGAAGAGTCGACTGCCTTCCCCGGAGTCACCAGGCCCGCAGACCAGGGAGGCTTGGGCTTTCACTACAAGTGGGACATGGGCTGGATGCACGACACCCTCGCCTACCTCGAGCGCGATCCCATCCACCGGCGCTTCCACCATGGCGAGATCACGTTTCGAGGCGTCTACGCCTTCAGCGAGCAGTACGTGCTGCCGCTCAGCCACGATGAAGTGGTGCATGGCAAGGGTTCGATCCTGGCCAAGATGCCTGGGGACGAATGGCAGCAATTCGCCAACCTCAGAGTGCTGTTCGGCAACCAATGGTTGAGTCCCGGTAAGAAGTTGCTCTACATGGGCCAGGAGTTCGGACAGGGCCCCGAGTGGAACCATGACCACCCCCTTGCTTGGGCCCAACACGATCTGCCGTACCACGCTGGCGTGCAGCGCTGGGTCTCTGCGCTGAATGGGGCCTACGCCAGCGAGCCAGCACTTCATCGCAATGAGCTCGACCCGGCAGGCTTCGAGTGGGTGGTTCTTGATGATGGGGCCAATTCGGTCCTGGTCTGGCTTCGGCTCGGCCTGGACGACGACCGGCCCGTACTCTGTATCCAAAACCTCACACCCGTTCCCCGCCCCGGCTACCGCATCGGCGTTCCGCTCGCCGGTGAGTGGGAAGTGCTGTTGAACAGCGACGATCCGGTCTACAGCGGCAGTGGGGCCTTCTCGAATGACACCTGCTCGAGCGAGGTACCCGGAAGCCACGGACGAGAGCAGTCTTTGGTCCTCGACCTGCCTCCGCTCGCGGTGATTGCCCTTGCTCCTGTGAGTTGATCACGGGCCGTCGCCGCCGTCCCCCGAATGGGGGAATATCACACAATTCGGAATAACCGGGCGCAGTCTTGGTCGAAGCCGCGTCGGACAGCTAGCATCGCTCCCCGTGTCGGACTTCCTCCGTGACTATGCCATCGTCGCCATTTTTGGCGGAATCGCCGTACTGCTTGTCGGTACCTTCATTGGGCTGTCCAGCTTCGTGCGCCCCAACCGGCCTACCGCAGCCAAGATCGAGAACTACGAGAGTGGCGTCGATCCTGTGGGCGACGGTTGGTCGCAGAGTCAGATCCGCTACTACATCTTCGCTCTGCTCTTCGTCATGTTCGACGTCGAGGCCGTCTTCATCTTCCCGTGGGCCACGAGGCTCGAGGCCTATGGCCTCTTCGGTTTGGTGGAGATGCTGATCTTCGTCTTCGTTCTCGCTCTTGGTCTGGCCTATGCCTGGCGCAAGGGCGTCCTTCGTTGGGTCTGACCGTTCGCGGTCTGGTCCACACCACACGCTCACCATCGATTCGGGGAACCACTCATGGGTCTCGTTGACTCGGGCAAGATGCCCAAGGCACTCACCACGCTGCTCAACACGAGCCGCAAATACAGCTTGTGGGTCTACCAGTGGGGCCTCGCGTGCTGCGCCATCGAGATGGGCGCTGCGTTCGGTTCGCCCCGCTATGACGTCATGCGTCTTGGCGTGATTCCGCTGCCCGCCAGCCCCCGCCAGGCCGATCTGGTCTGCGTGTCCGGCACGGTCACCGACAAGATGGCTCCGGCGATTCGTCGTCTGTACGAGCAAATGCCTGAACCGAAGTACGTGATCTCGATGGGTTCCTGCGCCAACTGCGGCGGTCCCTACTGGGACAGCTACTCGGTTACCAAGGGCATTGATCAGATCATCCCGGTCGATGTCTATGTTCCCGGCTGCCCTCCTCGTCCGGAGGCTCTTCTGGAAGGCATCGTCCTGCTTCAGGAGATGATCCAGAACGAGGACATGGTCGAGAAGTGGAAGGGCGATCCCATGGAGATCGGCGCATGATGGATCTCGTCAACAGAGGGATCGGCGCATGATGGATCTCGTCAACAGAGGGATCGGCGCATGATGGATCTCATCAACAGAGAGATCGGCGCATGACAGACACTGCCGATACCGAAACAGCAGAAGGAGTGGTCGACGAGGCGCGTTCGGCGCTGCTCGAGGCGCTGGTCGCCGAGCTCGGAGACTCCCTCGTCGAGCACCACCTCGTCCCTGGCGTCGACCTCTGGGTCCGGGTCAAGGTCGAAGCCTTTGGTGACACCGCTGAATACCTGCACGAGCGTCAGCGGTTCCGCTACTTCGACTTCATCTCTGCCATCGATTGGCTGCCTTCTCCCTTCGGCCGCAGCCTCGATGCTCACGTCGACAACTCCATCGGCGAGGTCGCAGACAAAGAAGCCGTCGAGATGACCACCGGTTACGCCGGAGGCGACACCCGCTTCCAGGTGTTCGGGCGTTTGCACAACCTGACCACTGGTCTCGGGATCACGATCAAGGCTGACTTGCCCGACGACGCGTTGGTCGTTCCGACCTGGACCCACCGCTACCCCGGTGCTGAATGGCACGAGCGGGAAGCGTGGGAGATGTTCGGCATCACCTTCACCGACCACCCCGGCCTGCGTCCGCTGTATCTTCCTGGCGACTTCGAGGGTCACCCGATGCGTAAGGACTTCCCGTTGCTGGCTCGTTTGGTGAAGCCGTGGCCGGGCATCGTCGATGTCGAACCCATGCCGTCCACTGAAAACCCGGAGGATGCGTCATGACCGCTGTCTCTGACCGCCGGCAGCTGGCCTACGTCGCGGCCCAGGCCGCTGACGCTCGAGTCAACATCGAGCTCGAAGCCGAGGGCATGACCCTCAACATCGGGCCGCAGCACCCCGCCACCCACGGCACCCTCCGGATCGTTGCCCGCCTCGATGGCGAACAGGTCGTCGAGGCTGAGCCGATCATGGGCTACATGCATCGGGGCTACGAGAAGCTCACCGAGGTGCGCACCTATCCGCAGGTCACCACGCTGGTGAACCGCATCGACTGGCTCGGCAGCTTCTGCAACGAGGTGCCGTTCATCCTCGCCGCCGAGCAGCTGATGGAGATCGAGGCGCCGCCTCGGGCTCAGCACATCCGCACGATCCTCTTCGAGCTCGGCCGCATGGCTCACCTCACCCTGTTCTTGGGCGATCTCGGTGTGCAGCTCGGGGCTGTCACCCCGGTCTTCTATGCTTTCCGCGACCGCGAACACGTTCTCAACCAGATCGAGTCGGCCACGGGTGGACGTTTCCACCCCAACTTCGACCGCATCGGTGGCGTCAAGGATGATCTTCCCGCTGGTTGGATCGCCGAGACCAAGCAGAGCCTGACCAAGGTCACCGATTTCTGCGATCTCATCGAGGACCTGCTCTTCGGTAACGAGATCTTTGCTGCCCGCACCCGCGGCGTTGGCGTGATTCCTGCCGACGTCGGTCTGAGCTACGGCTTGAGCGGCGCGAACATCCGTGCATCGGGTGTCGACTGGGACCTCCGCCGTGACGCACCCTGCGGGATGGCTTGGGACAAGGTCGACTGGCAGGTCTGGACCCACCCCGACGGTGACGCGTACGCCCGCTCATGGGTTCGTCTCCAGGAAGTTCGCGAAAGCGCCAAGATCGTCGAGCAACTGCTCGACACGATTCCCGCTGGGCCGATCATGGCCAAGGTCCCTCGCATCATCAAAGTGCCCGAGGGCGAGGCTTACGTGCCCACCGAGAATCCGCTTGGCGAAATGGGTTACTACGTCGTCTCCAAGGGAGGCCTCGAGCCGTTCCGGGTGAAGATTCGCTCGGCGAGTTTCAACAACATGAGCATCGCTCCGTGGTTGTTGAAGGGCACCTATGTCCCTGATGTCATCACGATCTTGGCGTCGCTCTACTTCATCCTCGGAGACATTGATCGCTGATGTTGTTTGCTTCAATTCTCGATGCCTGGTGGCTGCAGACGATCGCCAAGAGCGGTGCGGTACTTGCCGTGGTGCTCTTGCCCGCCGGTCTGACCGTTTATCTCTATTTGTTCAAGATGGTCTCGTTCATGCAGAGCCGTCTTGGGCCAATGGAAGCTGGCCCGTACGGCTCGCTCCAGTTGCTCGCCGAACTCGGCAAGTCGCTGCAGAAGGAAGACATTTTCCCCGCACGTGCGGATCGAAACGTCTTCGCAATGGCGCCATATGTCGTGCTCACGAGCACGTTCTTGTTGGCGGTCGTTGTGCCGTTCGGACCAAACGCACTGTTCACCGACCTCGACACCGGCGTGTTCCTTGCCCTGGCAGTCAGCTCGATCTCGGTGATCGGCATCTTGATGGCGGGCTGGGCCAGCGCATCCAAGTACTCGCTGCTCGGTGGCTTGCGTGCCGCTGGCCAGCTGATTGCCTACGAGCTCCCCATGGTTCTGGCCGTGGTCGGTGTGGTCATCCAGGCCGGCACGCTCAATCTCCAGCAGATCGTCTACGCCCAGATCAACGGTGAGATCTTCGGTTGGGGAGCACTCGGACTGCCCTTCATCCTGACCCAGTTCGTTGGCTTCTTGATCTTCATGATTGCGGTCCAAGCCGAACTCACCCAGGTGCCGTTCGACATGCCGATTGCTGAATCCGAACTCGTCAGCGGTTACATGACCGAGTACTCGGGCATGCGCTTCCTGATGTTCTTCATCGGCGAATTCGCTACCGCTGCCATCTTCGCTTTCCTTGCCTCGGTCCTGTTCCTCGGCGGTTGGAGCATTCCTCCATTCATCACCGAGCTTGTTGGACTCGAGGTCGATTCGGCCTGGTTCAATGTGATCGGACCGCTGGTGATGGTCACCAAGATGTTGGCGCTGACCTTTGTCATCTACTGGGTCCGATTCACCTATCCCCGCTTCCGCGAAGATCAACTCCAGAAGTTCGCTTGGAAGGTCCTCATTCCCATTGCTCTGGTGAACATCACCATCACTGGCATCCTGAAGGTGGCGTTCTGATGACGGCCTCTCGTTCGAACTGTGTCATCCCGGTCGCGTTGGGCCAGACTGTCGCCCGCATGACGGTCGCCTGTGTAACTGCCGGAAGGGTTCTCTGATGCCGCTCGTACCAGGTGTGGTCAAAGGCCTCGGAATCACGTTCAAAGAGGTCGTCAAGACCGTCGTCAATGGCGCCGAGACCGTGCAGTACCCGCACGAAAAGGAAGAGCCGACCCCACGCGCCCGTGGCGTCATTGCTCTCCATGAAGAGAATTGCACGTCGTGCATGCTCTGCTCGCGCGAGTGCCCCGACTGGTGCATCTACATCGAGGGCCACAAGACGCTTGCACCACCTCGTCGTGCTGGCGGCAAGCCTCGTTCGGTCAACAAGCTCGACCGCTTCGACATCGACTACAGCCTCTGCATGTACTGCGGCATCTGTGTCGAGGTCTGCCCGTTCGAAGCTCTTTTCTGGACTCCCGAGTACGAGTACTCCGAGCCCAAGATCGCCGATTTGCTCCATGACAAGACGCGTCTCGGTCAGTGGATGGAAACGGTCCCGGACTTCGAGGGCTACGAAGCTGGCGCCGACGTGAAGGCAAAGAAGGTGCCTCGGTGATCTCTGCGTTCGCATCGGTCGGCCTCTTTGCGCAGGCCATGACCGAAACCGAAGAGTGGGTCGCCAACGGCGTCTTCTACGTGATCGCCGCCGTGGCGATCATTTCGGCCTTGCGAATGGTCAGCACCAGCAACGTCGTGCACTCGGCGTTGTATCTCCTCGTGGTGTTGGTGTCGGTTGCTGCCACCTACATCGTGCTCGGCGCCGAGTTCGCCGCTGCGACACAACTGCTCGTCTATGTCGGCGCCATCATGGTGCTGCTGCTGTTCGGCGTCATGCTCACCCGAGCTCAGATCGGCCACGAAGACGACCTCGACCACGATCAGAAGTGGATCGGCGGCCTCGTCTCGGTTGTCCTCCTCGCCGTCATGACATACGCCGTCACCGATCAGTGGGGAACCCAGAAGCTCCCGTCTGATCGCATGCCGCAGAACACCCAGCAGGTCGCTGACTCGATCTTCAGTACATACATCGTCCCATTCGAAGCGATCTCGTTGCTGCTGCTCGCAGCCTTGATCGGCGCCATCGTCGTGGCTCGACGGGACTAGGGGACCACATGTTTCTGAACCAGTTCTTGCTGTTCGCGGCAGTGTTGTTCTGTATTGGCGTCTACGGCGTGCTCACCCGGAAAAACGGTGTGCTCGTCCTGATGTCGATCGAACTCATCCTCAACGCCGTCAACATCAACCTCGTTGCGTTCGGTGCCTTCAACGGCACCGTGAACGGTCAAGTCTTCGCTCTCTTCGTGATTGCCGTAGCCGCCGCCGAAGTCGGTGTTGGTCTGGCCATCGTCCTGCTCATCTACCGGAACCGTCGGAGCATCGACGTCTCCGAAGCCAACCTCCTCCAGGGCTGATCCATGCATCTTCTCGCCGCCGCAGCCGCGCCGACCTTCGAGGTCAGCCACTGGACCTTCGACTGGGTTGGCCTGATCCCTGCGATCATGGCCGCCTCGTTCCTGATCACCCTGTTCTTCGGAAAGCGAATGGGCAAGCACGTCCACGTCGTTGGTGTGGCCGCCGTCTCGGCGTCCTTTGTTCTTGCTCTCATCACCGCCGGAGCGTGGATCAACGCCACCAACAGCCACGAAGAAGATCACAGCGATGACGCCGCTGCCATCACCGAGTTCGCTGGCGGCGAGACCATCGACGGAGTCGACGAGATCGCTTTCGTCGAAGCAGGTGAGGAGGGCAAAGAGGTCGAAGCCCGCCCTCAGGCCGTGGTCAACAGTTGGTGCTGGTTCGACTCTTCCGATGCTCCCAACTCCGAAGTCGATTGCAGTGATCGGGCAGCAGAGAAGCCGATCTCCATCGGCACATTGGTCGACGGTCAATCGGTGCTCCTGCTGGTCGTTGTCACCTTCATTTCGCTGTTGGTGCACGTGTTCTCCACCGACTACGTCGGTGGCGATCGTCGCTACACCCACTACTTCGCTTTCCTGTCGCTGTTCACCTCGTCGATGCTGTTCTTCGTGCTCAGCGCCAGCACGCTGCAGATGCTCGTCGGCTGGGAACTCGTTGGTGTCTGTTCGTTCGCTCTCATCGGGCACTGGTGGGAAGACAAGCCCAACTCTGACGCTGCGTTGAAGGCTTTCTTGACCAACCGCGTCGGCGACGTTGGCCTGCTCATCGGCGTCACGGTGCTGTTCTTCGCCGCTGGCAACAGCTTCGACATTCGCACGATCAACCATGCTGCCGTCGTCGGAGACATCGGAAGCGGCACCCTCACCGTCGCCGCCCTCTGCCTCATGGCAGCGGTCATGTCGAAGTCTGGCCAGTTCGTTCTGCACACCTGGCTCCCCGACGCCATGGCCGGTCCCACTCCGGTCAGCGCGCTGATCCACGCCGCCACCATGGTTGTGGCCGGCGTCTACATGATCGGCCGCCTCTACCCCGTGTTCTGGGAAGGCCTTGCCATTCCGGGAAGCAGCATCAACGCCATGGCCTTGGTCGGCGGTATCACGGTCGTGGGTGGTGGTCTGCTCGCCTTCGTGCAGGACGACATCAAGAAGGTGCTGGCCTATTCAACGGTCAGCCAGCTCGGCTACATGGTGCTCGCCCTCGGCGTTGGCGCATGGACCGCAGGCATGTTCCACCTCTTCACTCACGCCATCTTCAAGGCGTGTCTCTTCCTCGGCGCCGGCGCATTGAGCCACGCCTGCCACCACAGCTTCGACATGAAGAAGGAAATGGGTGGTCTCCGGAAGTTGATGCCGAAGACCTTCGCCACCTTCATGGTCGCCACCGGTGCGCTCATCGGCATCTTCCCGCTGGCTGGCTTCTGGTCAAAGGACGAAATCCTCGTCGGCACCAGCGGCAACGGTGACTACAAGATCCCGCTCGCCATGGCGCTGATCGGTGCGGCGCTGACTGCGGCCTACATGACCCGAGTGATCATGCTGACCTTCTTCGGCGAGTACCGCGGCCACGACACTCCGCACGATCCGGGTCCTCGCATGATGATCCCCTTGCAGATCCTCGCCGTGCTCGCCATCGTGGTCGGCTTCTTGAACATCCCGAAGAGCTTCCCAGTGATCGGCGAGAGCATCGGGCTGACACTCGAGCACTGGATCGAGCCTGGCGGCGGCGATGTCTTCCCTGTCATCGATCACGGTAAGGCCAGCTTCGCCATGGCCATCATCGCCACCTTGATCGGTGCATTCGCCATCTTCTTGACCTACAGCTACTACGCCAAGCTGTTCGCCAAGAACCCTCGGGCCACCGAGGTCACCGGCGGTTTGCGAGACAACAACAAGTTCGCTCGTGGCTTCCACACACTCCTCGTCGAGAAGTACTACCTCGACCACTTCTACCAAGGCGTGATCGCCGATGGCACCAAGGGCTGGTTGGCCCGGGGCACCTACTGGGTGAACCAGAACATCATCGACAACGTCATCAACTACGCCGGTAAGGGAGCAGTCGTCAGCGGCGGCTTCATCTACCGGTTCATCGACCAAGGAGCCATCGACGGAACCGTCAATGGCGCTGGTCAAACCGCACTTGGATCCGGCAGTGTTCTGCGCCGCATCCAGTCCGGTCGAATTCGTCAGTACGCAACCCTGATGTTCGGTGCAGCCACGGTGTTGGCTGCAGTGTTCATCGTCGCCGTGTGAGAAAGCGATAACCGTGGAAACGACCTTCCTCCAAGAAAACGGGCTCAGCCTGATGGTGTTCCTCCCCCTCGTCGGGGTGGCCGTCATGATGCTGATTCCAGGCAAGCTCGAGGAGCTGCACAAGATGGTGGCGCTGGGCTTCAGCCTGGTGACCGCAGCCGTCGGTGTGCTTCTGATGCTGCCGGACAACTTCGACTACGACACCGGTCAGGGCCCCAAGCTCACGATCGATCGTTCGTGGATCGACGTTGTGAACGTTCGCTATCACCTCGAGATGGATGGCATTTCCCTGCCCCTCATCGCATTGACGTTGTTGGTGGTGCCGCTGGTGCTCATCTACAGCTGGGATCACGTCCCATCACCGGGCAATCCCAAGGCATTCCTGATGCTGATCATGGTCCTGCACACCGGCATGCTCGGTTCGTTCGTCGCCCGCGACCTCATCCTCTTCTTCGTGTTCTTCGAAGTCGTGCTGCTGCCGATGTACTTCATGATCGGTGTCTGGGGCGGTCCTGACCGGCTCTACGCGTCGATCAAGTTCTTCCTCTACACGCTGTTCGGTTCGGCGCTGATGTTGGTCAGTTTCCTGGCTCTCTACTGGTCCACCGGCTCGTCGACATTCGACATGGCCACCCTGGCCTCAGAGGTCGCCGCTCGCGACATCTCGTCACAGACCCAGTGGCTGATCTTCGGTGGCATGTTCCTCGGGTTCGGCATCAAGGTGCCCATGTTCCCGTTCCACACCTGGCTGCCCGACGCTCACACCCAGGCCCCGACACAAGGCTCGGTGATCCTGGCTGCTGTGTTGCTCAAGCTCGGCACCTACGGCTTCATTCGTATTGCCATCCCGATTCTTCCCGAAGCTGCGATCGACTGGGCGCCCATCATCGGTGCACTCGCTGTCATCGGCATCATCTACGGAGCGCTTGGCTGTCTCGCCCAGACCGATATGAAGCGACTCATCGCTTTCTCGTCGGTGGCCCACATGGGTTACGTCATGCTCGGTATCGCCACGATGACATCGTTCGGTATCCAGGCCGCGGTCTTCGGCATGGTCGCTCACGGTCTCATCACCGGCATGTTGTTCTTCATCGCTGGTTCGGTGAAGGAGCGCTACCACACGCTGGAGATCAAGCGCCTCGGCGGACTGTTGGTCCAGGCCCCGCACATGGGCTGGATTCTGGGCTTCACCTCGATGGCTTCGCTCGGTCTCCCCGGTCTGGCCGGTTTCTGGGGCGAGTTCCCGGTCATCCTCGCCGCCTACAACCCGGCGCCCGGTCTCAGCACTGGCCTCTTCCGCTTCTACATGGTCGTTGCTGCCATCGGCACCGTGCTTGCTGCCGGTTACCTGCTCTGGCTCCTCCAGCGCACGGCCTTCGGCGAACCGTCAGACGAGTTCAAAGACGACGAGAGCATCCATGACATGAACTCCTTCGAGTGGGTGGCCTGGACGCCACTGCTCGTCCTCATCGTGGTGTTCGGTTTCTTCCCCGGCTTGATGTTCGACATCATGGATGCGCCCATCAGCAGCATCGCCGACGTCGTCGCAGCGGCCGGAAAGTAACCCATGTTCGCTGCCCTCTTCGCCCAAGTGGCTGTGCTCGCTCAAGTGACACAGGTTCCGTTCGATCGGCCCACCATCGACTGGCACGCAGTTGCTCCTGAGCTGTTGCTGTTGGGAACGGGCGCCATCGTCACGTTGGTCGACCTCATTGGTCTCGAGAAGGTGCGTCGGATCATTCCGACGCTCACGAGCTTCACGTTCCTGATCGCGTTGATCCCGGTGATCACGCTCTGGAACGACGGCAACACCCGCGTCATGTTCGACGGGGCGTGGGTGGTCGACGAGTACGCCTTGGTTCTCAAGGCCATGTTCTTGCTCACGGGTTATGTGGTCGTGCTGATGTCGACCAACTACATGCTCGAAGGCGACTACTACGACAGCGAGTACTACCAGCTGATGTCGGCCGCCGTCGTCGGCATGTTGGTGATGACGTCGGCTCGAGATCTCGTCTCGCTCTTCGTTGCCATCGAACTGGTGTCGATCCCCGCCTATCTCATGGCGGCCTGGCGCAAGCGTGACCTCAAGTCCAATGAAGCCGGCCTGAAGTACATGCTCATGGGCGTGTTCGCCTCGTCGTTGATGCTGTACGGCATGTCCCTTCTCTACGGCTTGTCGAACAGCACCAAGCTGGTCGACATCGGTGCTGCCATCAGCACCGGCGAGAGTGCCCCGGCAATCACGCTGGCCATCGTCTTCACGGTGATCGGTTTCGGCTTCAAGGTGTCGGCTGTTCCCTTCCACTCCTGGGCGCCGGACACCTACGAAGGTGCTCCTACGCCGCTCACTGCGTTCTTGGCCGTTGCGTCCAAGGCCGCGGGCTTCGTTGCTCTGATCAGCCTCGTGGTCTTTGCCTTCCCCGGCCAAGCACGGGTGGTCGAACCGCTTCTCTGGGTGTTGAGCGCTCTCACCATGACCGTCGGCAACCTCATCGCCATGCGTCAGACGAACATCGTTCGCATGTTGGCCTACTCCGGCATTGCTCAGGCTGGTTTCATGCTCGCACCGCTCGCAGTGTTCGGTGACCGGCCAGAGCAGGCCTCGTCAGCGATCGTCACCTACCTCGTCATCTACGCCGCCATGAACCTCGGTGCCTTTGCCGTGGTCATCTCGGTTGCCCGCAAGACTCGCTCCGGAGAGATCGCCAGCTACGGCGGGCTCTTCAACTACGCCCCGGGCCTCACCGCCATCATGACGGCGTTCTTGTTCAGCCTTGCCGGAATCCCGCCGGTGGGTGGCTGGTGGGCCAAGTTCGAGGTCTTCCGGGTGCTCACCGATGGTGGCAACCCGTGGGGCATCGCTCTCGCCGTGATCGGCGCAGTCAACTCGGTGATCGCTGCCTACTACTACCTGAACATCGCCAAGCAGATGTGGTTCATGCCCGTCCCGGACGGCGACGAATCACCGGTGGAGCTCACGCCGACGTTGCAGGTCGCTCTCGGTCTCACGCTGGTGTTCACGATCGCTGCAGGCACGGTCCTTCTCGGACCGATCAGCGACGTCACGAACTTCACCTTCGCACTGGGTGGCTGAACTCTCAGTCGACAGAACTGAGCGTGACCTGGTTTCGGCCGTTGCGCTTGGAAACAGTGAGGGCCGCGTCAGCTCGTTGAACGAGGTCGCCCGGCGTCCCGAAGGCTGAGTCGCTGACACCGATCGAAACGGTCACGACGCCAGCAGGCTGATGCTCCATCCCCGGGATCACGGCGGCCTCTACCGCAGCGCGGGAACGGTCTGCGACAACAACTGCTTCGGCGGCCGAGGTCGCGGGAAGGAGCACGCAGAACTCCCCACCGGCGTAGCGGTAGACCAGGTCGTTTGGTCGCACAGCGGCCTGCAGGAGAGCTGAGATCTGACGAATGGCTGCATCGCCTGCGGCGTGACCGTTTGTCTCATTGAAGTTCTTGAAGTGGTCGATGTCGACGATCACGTACGCCACCTCGTCGTCGGTGGAGATCGAGGCGAGATCCGCCTCGAGGCGCCGCCGATTCTGTAGACCGGTGAGTGGTTCCACATCGCCCATCTCGTCGGTTGTGTCCAGCTTGTCGGCAACGCCAACAGCAAACGCAGAGCCGACGAGGGGTGCGAGCACCTCGAGCGCACCAACTTCGTGCTGGTCGAAGGGTTCGGCAGCGCTTCGCACCACGAGAATGGCGCCGGTGATGACGTCACCGCTCATGGTCGGAAAAGCAGCCACTGCCATGGGCGTCTCGGCGAGCAACGGGTCGATGTGAACAACCGTCGCGACGGACTGGCCGGTCTCGATGACTTGGTGCAGGCAACCGTCAGCCAAGTGCTCGTAGTTGAACAGCATCGGAGGCTCGCAGCTCACGGGATCGAGCCCCTCATCGGTGCGACGCACCACGATGCCGCCTTCAGCACTGACGATTCTCTTGGCCTCTGCCAGCGCGAATTCCGCTGCGTCGAGTGTCAGCTTTCCCACCTTGGTTGTCTCTTCGTTACTGTCTTCGGAGCGAACGATTCCCACTCGATCAAGAACGGCACGAAACCAGCGACCTTGACGATTGCACGACCTCCGGTGCGAAATGGGGCCGGACGGCCCAGCGGAGGCCCTGGGCGGTAGATTTGCCCGGTGGCTGAGGATCCCATCGACGCCGAGCCTGCTATCCCCTTCAGCGATTACATGGAGCGCTGCCTCTACGAACCGGATCGGGGTTTCTACACCTCCGGTCGAGGTGTAGCTGGGGGTCGCAAAGGTGACTTCATCACCAGTCCTGAAGTCGGGCCACTCTTTGGAGCTGTGCTTGCCCGAGCGATCGACCGCTGGTGGCACGATGCAGGTCAGCCCGAGAACTTCCCCGTCGTTGATCTCGGTACCGGGCCGGGGGGTTTGCTAAGAGCGCTTGCGTTCGCCGATCCGCCGTGCGCTGCGGCCTGGACACTCATCGGCGTCGATAGGACACCGGACATCCCAGGATTCGATGGCTCCATCGACCTGTCCGGCGCTGTGGTGATCGCCAATGAGCTTCTCGACAACGTACCGTTCGACATCGGCATGCGCCACGGTGGAGTTGACCACCGGTTGATGGTGAGCGGTCAGCCGCCAGCGCATACGACGTCATGGCAGCCTCTGGAAGCGTCGTTGCCAATGGAACTCCCCGAGGATCTCGCCTTTCCGGTGTTGGCTGGCGCGAGTGCCTTGGTCGAGCAACTCAAGGCTGTGGGACCGAGGCGCATCGTGGCCTTCGACTACGGCAGTGCAACGACGGAGGCGTTGGCGGAACGAGCGGGGTGGATGCGGACCTACCGGCAGCACCAACGCGGTGAAGATCCGTTCGTCGAACCGGGGGAGTGGGACATCACAACCGACATCGCCGTCGATCAGCTGCCGACGCCAGACCTCACCGGCACCCAAGCCGCCTTTCTCCAAACCCACGGCATCAGCCGGTTGGTCGAGGACGGTCGCGCCTACTGGGAAGCGCACGCTGCTGCCCCTGACGTGGCCGCGATGCGCATGCGAAGTCGGATACGTGAAGCCGAGGCGCTGCTCGATCTGTCGGGCCTGGGCAGCTTTCTGTGTCTGCAGTGGGTGTTGGAAACCTGATGCTTGCGACCGCTTGGGTCAAGGGCGTTAGTGTGGCTCGATGACCGACGCGACCCGACCGGCCTTGAGCCGGGAACGTATTGCGTCGACGGCTCTCGAGCTGATCGACGCCAACGGATTGAGCGGTCTGTCCATGCGCAAGCTGGGTGCTGAGCTTGGTGTTGAGGCCATGTCGCTCTACCACTACGTGACGAACAAAAGTGACTTGCTCGATGCAGTCGCCGATCATCTCTACGGAGTCATCGATCTCCCGACATCGCTCGATCCACTCGATTGGGAACGGGCCATCCGGCTCGGTCTCGATGCGTTCCACGACGTGTTGCTCGAGCACGAAGCTGCGCTCGAGCTCTTTGCCTCGCGTCGAGCGATGTCTGCGAAATCGATGGGGGTCCTGCACTGGGCCCACGAACGCTTCGTGGCCGTTGGGCTTTCGGTGGAAGAGGCTCACAAGGCACTTCACATGGCGGTGTCGTTCGTGATGGGTCACGCCGCCAGCGAGACCGGTGGCGAGATGAACACTGAACCCTCGAGCGATGTCAGTCCCGAGATGTCGGCCTACTTCGCTCACGTCGAGAGCGTCACGCCGGACGAGATGTTTGCGGCAGGCGTCGACATGGTGGTCGCTGGGCTCCGTCAGTACTACGACCTGCCGTGACTTCGAGCGACAGAGACCGTTGGAACGAGAGATATCGACAAGCCGACCTCTCCAACGAGCCGTTGGTGCCTGCTGGATTTACTGGCGTCGCCGAACTATTGCCGACCGAGGGTCGTGCATTGGACGTTGCCTGCGGGGCGGGATCGGGGTCGGTCTGGCTTGCAAAGCGGGGATTGACCGTGGTCGGAGTCGACGGATCTGATGTCGCCGTTTCGCAGGCGAAGGCGCTGGCGGCAGTCCATCAGGTTGGTTCGCTCTGCTCGTTCGTGACGGCTGATCTCGATGAAGGCCTTCCCTCGGGTCCACCGGTGGCGCTCATCACCTGCCACTTGTTCTCGGCCCCTGCGCTTGACCAGCAGTTGATCGAACGGCTCGAACTCGGCGGAGTGTTGGCCATCGCGGTGCTGAGCGAAGTCGGCGGTGAGCCCGGTCCGTATCGGGCTCGGAACGGCGAGCTGCTCGATCGTTTCGGAACACTCGATGTCCGCTTTCACGTCGAAGAGAACGGTACAGCGACCCTCGTCGGTGTCGCCGCTGGACCTCAGGCGAATGGGCGGCTTGACTAGACCGACGTTCTGCACCCCGGGAGTACCACGTGTCTGATTCCACCATTGGCGTCTTCGAGACTGAAGATCGCGCCTTCCCGCCCTCGGCGGCCTTCGTTGCACAGGCAAACAGCAATGACGCTTCGTTGTACGAGGAGGCCAACGCGGATTTCGAAGGGTTCTGGGCCAGGCAGGCACGCGAGCTGCTGACCTGGGACAAAGACTTCACCGAGATCCTCGAGTGGAAGCTGCCCGATGCCAAGTGGTTCGCCGATGGCCAGCTGAACGTCTCGGCGAATTGCCTGGATCGTCACGTGGCCAACGGCCTCGGCGACAAGGTGGCGTATCACTGGGAAGGCGAGCCGGGCGACAAGATCACGATCACGTACGCCGAGCTGCTGACCGAGGTCAAGAAGTTCGCGAACGTGCTGAAGAGCCTCGGAGTGGAGAAGGGCGACCGAGTCGCCATCTACATGCCGATGATCCTCGAGCTGCCGATCGCGATGTTGGCGTGCACCCGTATCGGTGCCGCCCACTCGGTGATCTTCGGCGGGTTCTCTGCTGATGCCATCGTCGATCGCTGTGTCGACGCCGAGGCCAAGGTGATCGTCACCGCAGATGCTGGCTACCGCCGTGGCTCGCCAGCGCTGCTCAAGCCCACCGTCGATGCCGCACTCGAGATCGGCGCCCCTTCGGTCACCGCCGTGATCGTCGCAAATCGCTGTGACACCGCCCCAGACATGACCGCCGGACGCGATCACTGGTGGCACGACCTGATGGTCGAGGCGTCCGACGATTGCCCGGCCGAGCCGATGGATGCCGAGCAACTCCTCTACCTGCTCTACACCTCGGGAACCACGGCGAAGCCCAAGGGCATCATGCACACCACGGGCGGCTACCTGACCCAGGTGGCGTTCACCCACAAGTACGTGTTCGACCTCAAGCCAGAGACCGACATCTATTGGTGCGCCGCCGATATCGGCTGGGTCACCGGCCACAGCTACATCGTCTACGGCCCGCTCGCCAACGGGTGCACCTCGGTGATGTACGAAGGCACCCCGGACACACCGTCCCAGGATCGTCTGTGGGACATCGTCGAGCGCTACGGGGTCACCCAGCTCTACACCGCTCCCACAGCCATCCGGATGTTCATGAAGTGGGGCGCTGAGCTTCCCGCCGGCAAGGATCTGTCGAGCTTGCGAGTGCTCGGCACCGTTGGTGAGCCCATCAATCCCGAAGCGTGGATGTGGTACCACGAGCACATCGGCGGTGAGCAGACCCCGATCGTCGACACCTGGTGGCAGACCGAGACCGGCGGCAACATGATCACGCCGCTGCCGGGTGTCACCACGACCAAGCCAGGCTCGGCGTGTCTTCCCATTCCCGGTGTCTTCGCTGAACTGGTCGACGACGCAGGCAAGACGGTCGAAGTCGGCGGCGGTTATCTCACGATCTCGAAGCCGTGGCCCGCCATGTTGCGGGGGATCTGGGGTAACCCCGAGCGCTACATGGAGACCTACTGGTCGACCTATGAGGGCAAGTACTTCGCCGGCGACGGAGCCAAGCTCGATGAGGACGGCTACCTCTGGTTGCTCGGTCGAGTCGACGACGTGATGAATGTCTCCGGTCACCGCATCAGCACCACCGAAGTCGAATCAGCCCTTGTCGATCATCCAGCGGTGGCCGAAGCGGCGGTTGTCGGCGGGACTGACGAGCTCACCGGTCAGGCCATCATCGGCTACGTCATCCTGCGCGGCACCCATGAAGCGTCGAAGGAACTCGGCGATGAGATTCGCGAGCATGTGGGAGTGAAGCTCGGCAAGATCGCCCGGCCGAAGACCGTCGTCATCGTGCCGGACCTTCCCAAGACCCGGTCGGGAAAGATCATGCGCCGCCTGCTGCGCGACGTGGCCGACGGCAAGGTCCTCGGCGACACCACGACCCTCGCCGACCCCGACGTCGTGGCGGCGATCGCCGCCGGCGCCGCCGCAAGCGACGAGGACTAGGCACACTTCAACGCGTGAGCTACCGCTTCGTCGAGGACGAACCCACCTGGTACTGGCCCAACGGCGAGCGCAAGCCGGATCCCGAAACCCCGGCACCGACCCTCGTAGTCGACATCGATGGTGTGCTCGCTGATGCTCGTCATCGTCAGCACTATCTGAATGGCCGTTGGCAGGACTGGGACAGCTTCTTCCTGGCTGCCGGCGGTGATGGCCTGCTGCTCGAACAAGCTCGACTGCTCGAGACGGTGGCAAACGACCACGTCATTGCGCTGTTGACCGCTCGGTCAGATTGGATCGATGGCATCACACTGAAGTGGTTGGGGGAACACGAGGTTCGGTGGGATCTGTTGGTCATGAGGAGCTCAGGCGACTATCGCCGTTCGAGCATGATGAAACAGCATGCGCTCGAGCAACTGAAGAGCCGCAACTACGAGCCCGTGCTCGCGATCGAAGACGATCCCCGCAACGTCAAGATGTTCGAAGGCAACGGCATTCCCACGATCTTCATCCCCTCCGGCTACCACGGCTCCACCCGCCAATAAACGCGCCCTCCGAACCCCGGGTTGCTGGCCCTCAGTTTCGATAGCTCAACCCCCAGTCGAGGCTGGCTCTGTTGTGGACTTCGTCGTAGGGTGCGGCCAGACCACGACGAGGAGCCTCGATGAAGACCAGAGCCGCAGTACTGCACGGAATCGGCGAACGCTGGAGTGTCGAGGAGATCGAGCTCGGACCTCCCGGACGAGGCGAAGTGCTGGTGAAGACTGCCTTCGCTGGTCTGTGTCACTCCGACGAGCACCTCGTCACCGGCGACATGGTTCCACCCCAAGAGCTGCTTGACATGTTGCCGTCCGGCACGATCTTCCCGATCGTCGGCGGCCACGAAGGCTCCGGCGTGGTGGTCGAGGTGGGTGAGGGTGTCACGAAGGTCGCGGTCGGCGACCACGTGTCGTGCTCGTTCGTTCCCGCCTGCGGTGTTTGTCCTTCATGTGCCGACGGGATGCAGAACCTCTGCGACCTCGGTGCAGGCACATTCGGCGGCGGCATGATCACTGATGGCACATACCGGCACCACACCGCCGATGGCGCCGAGTTGGGGACACTCGCAAAGCTCGGCACGTTCTCTGAACACATGTTGTTGGCTGATTCGTCTGTGGTGAAGGTCGAGCCGGACATTCCCCTCGACGTGGTCTGCCTCGTCAGCTGTGGCGTCGCCACGGGCTTTGGATCTGCGGTCAACCGGGCGAACGTGCGTGCCGGCGACACCGTTGTCGTCGTTGGCTGCGGCGGCATCGGAGCGAATGCAGTGCAGGGTGCAGTCGCCGCCGGAGCGACCAACGTGATTGCGGTCGACCCCGTCATGTTCAAACAGGAGAAAGCTGCCGAGTTCGGTGCCACCCATGCGGTGTCGTCGATGGAAGAGGCAATGCCTCTGGTGAACGAGCTGACCTGGGGTCGCATGGCTGACGCCACGATCCTCACGCCTGGCGTGCTCGACGGAGCGATGATCCAACCAGCGATGAACCTCACCAAGAAGGGCGGCACCGTCGTCGCCACGGCGCTCGCATCGATGCATCAGACCGAGGTCACGCTCGATCTCGCTCGTATGACGCTGTCGCAAAAGGAACTGCGAGGCACCATCTTCGGGTCCGCCAGTCCGGCGTCAGCGATTCCCGCCCTCCTCATGCAGTACCGCCAAGGTCGTTTGAAGCTCGATGAGCTCATCACCAAGCGGTACACGCTCGATGAGATCAACGATGGCTACGACGACATGAACGCGGGCAAGAACATCCGCGGCGTCATCGCCTTCGACTGAAGGTTGCTGCTCAAGAAGCGCTGATGGCTGCGATGTGGTGATTCCGCACCTGAGCGGGGTAGTGGGCTCTGGCAAACTCTGGGTCGTGCCGGAGTGCGATGTCCATGAGCTCCATGCGGTCCTCGGTCTGCTTCCAGGGAACGGGCACATAGATGGGCAGGTCGAAACGGCGCAGCCGGTCGAGGCCGGTGTAGATCTTCTTCTGATATTCGTAGCGGTCAGCCCAGTCCCAGTGAGCTGGGGCAAAGCCGGTGCCTGGGTCGAGATAGCACCGCTGGCGAATGCCGAACTCGTCCATTGCTCGTAGGCGTTCGTCGAACCAGTCGACCATCACGTCGACGGGATCGCCCTCGACGTGCTTGAGGTGGCGAGGGTCGGGCCCGAGCATGAACGGCAGCACCACGTCGCATTCGCGTTCGGCAGCAAATTCGAGCGTTGCCCGGTCCTGGAGAGCGTCGGCAGCGTTCAACACGGTGGCGCCTGCGTCGAATGCTCTGCGAGCGGTCTCGACTTGCCAAGTATCGACGCTGACTTTGACGCCGAGTTCGACGATCGCAGCGAGAGGCTCAGCGAGAATGGCCCACTCGGTGTCGGGGGTGACCTCGGCTGCGCCACCGTGCGACGCTTGGCCGCCGAGATCGATGTGGTCGGCGCCGTCATCGATCAGCTTCTTGGCGTAGGCGGCAGCTGCGGGGCCAGTCGTCGCGATCGAGAAGTCAGCGAGTGAGTCCGGAGAGGCGTTGACAACGCCGTAGATCTGCATCCCGGCACGTTAGACACCGAGAGCCTGCAGTGCAGCCTCGGGAACGCTGCGAGGTGGTCTAGCGTTCGTGCATCATGAAGAACGGTATGAAAACTGCACTGTTGCTCGGCTTGTTGTCCGGCTTGATCATGCTTGCCGGGCAAGTCCTCGGCGGCTCAGGCGGCCTGACGATTGCTGTTGTCATCTCCTTCGGGATGGTCGGCTTCAGCTATTTCTTCAGCGCCAAACTGGCGATCCGGTCGGCCAAAGCTGTCGAGGCAACCGAGGAACAGTTGCCGCAGTACTTCGCGATCATGCGCCAACTCACCCAGGTCGCCGACATGCCGATGCCGAAGCTGTACGTGTCACCCGAGCAGCAGCCGAACGCCTTCGCAACGGGTCGCAACCCGAAGAACGCAGCGATTTGCGTTACCGAGGGCCTGTTGCGAACGCTGAACTGGGACGAGATCCAGGGCGTGCTGGCCCACGAACTCGCTCACGTTCGCAATCGTGACATCCTCACCGGATCGGTGGCGGCGGCCATCGCCACGGCGATCAGCTACGCCGCGAACATGGCGATCTACAGCGGTGCGTTCGGTGGTCGACGTCGAGACAACAACAACGGCAATCCCATCGTGATGATCGGCTTCGCTATGTTGGCCCCCATGGCGGCAGGTCTCATCCAAAGCGCCATCAGCCGCAGTCGAGAGTTCGAGGCCGACCGACGGGCAGCCATCATGTTGAACGACGGTGACTCGCTGGCGTCGGCGCTCGAGAAGCTGAACGGGTTCTCGATGCAGATCGTCTCAGAAGTGCCGCCACCCCAGGCCAGTCACTACATCGTCAACCCACTCGCGAACCGCAAAGTGACGATGGCGAACTTGTTTTCGACCCACCCACCGGCCGAGGAACGCATCCGCCGCCTCCGTTCCCAAGAATGGCGCGAACTCACCTGACAACGCCCCAAACCCCGGGTTCGGGGCCCTCACTTCCGATAGCCCCAGCCCCTGGTTGGATGTTGTGCGAGACAGAATGCAAACGGCTTCCGGCAGGCGCCTTCGAACCGGGGGCTGAGACCATCGAAACTGACGGTCAGAAACCCGGGGTTTGGACGACAGGGTCGAAAAAGCGCAAACGCTCACAACCTTCTCTGTTTGAGGAGAGAGAGAGTTGTGAGCGCCAGCGAGCGCACTCTATGGAACCGTTAGGTTCCCGTGGGCCGAGAAGGATTTGAACCTTCGTAGGCGAAGCCGGCGGATTTACAGTCCGCTCCCATTAACCACTCGGGCACCGACCCAGGAGCGCTGCAGGCTAGCGGGGCGCTAGATTTTCTCCATGCCTTCGTTCGACGTTGTCTCAGAAATCGATATGCAAGAAGTCCGCAATGCGGTCGACCAAGCCACCAGGGAGATCGTGAACCGGTTCGACTTCAAGAACACCAACTCCACCATCGACCTCGATGAGAAGGAGATGAACATCACTTTGGAGTCCGCCAGCCAGGATCGGATGTTCGCTCTTCGTCAAGTCTTGGAAGAGAAATTCGTGAAGCGGAAGGTCTCGCTGAAGTCCCTCGAGTTCGGTGATGTCGAGGACGCTGCTGGTGGCCGCGCCCGCCTCAAGGTCAGCCTGAAGGCGGGGATCGACTCCGATTTGGCGAAGAAAATCAACATCACGATCAAGGAACTGAAGATCAAGGGCGTGCAGAGCTCGACCCAGGGCGATCAGGTTCGGGTCAATGGCAAGAAGCGCGACGCGCTTCAGGACGTCATCGCAGCGCTGAAGGAGGCCAACATCGAGTTGCCTCTGCAGTTCCAGAACTTCCGGGACTGACCCAATGAGCCGGCACCGGGCTCAGAGAAGACGCTGCATCAGAGCAACATCGCGAAACTTGCCGAACTTGCGGCCGGCTTCTCGTTCGACGCCCACCATCTCGAAGCCGTGGAGTTCATGCAGTGCCACACTTGCTTCTTGCACGTCGACGATTCGAGCGAACATTGCGTGAAAGCCGTGCACGGTGGCGTTGTCGATCAGCGCACCGAGTACTGCTGAGCCAACACCAGACCGATGATGGTCGCGGTGGACATAGACCGAGTTCTCGACCGAGGTGCGGTAGCCCGGCCGGTCGCGGTAGAAGCTGATGCTGCCAAATCCGACGATCTCGCCGTCGTCGTTTTCTGCTGCCAGAAACACCAGCCCGCCGGAGCGATCATCGATGTATCGACGCTGCTCTTCGATGGTCCGGGGATGGAGGTCGAAGGTGTGGGCCGTCTCGAGGACCTCACGGTTGTAGATTTCCATGATGGCTGCTGCGTCGAGACTGGTTGCCGGTCGAATCTGCACGTCGGGAGAGTAGTGCTTGCTCCCGTGCGGAGGGGTCTGGTTACTCAGCGGGGACTCGGGCGCTGAGTGCGCCGGCCTGGCGCACGACTGGAACTGGTCGATGCTCTCCGTCTGGGCTTCAGGTGGGTGGATTGCGACCTTTCAGCTTCCGACACCTCGCCTTCGTGAGCAATCGCTTCGCGTCGACCGTGCGAAGCTGGAAATCGAGGTAGCTCGCCAAGCCGAATTCTTCGAGCCCCACGAGCTCGGTGGAGATGGTCGCTTCGTGTGTCTTGTTCCAGTCGCGGGCACGCCAAGCAACACCGATTGCGGCGAAAGGAACGGGAGGGCCATGAGCGCGTGAGTGATCAAGGCCGCAGCGAGTGAGATGAGCCGGAGGCGTCCAGGGACATCGGTTCGCCAACCATCTCGGCATCTGTCTGCTTTGCCGCTTCGACTTCGAGTTCGGCCAGCGAGATGGCCAAGCCCCACAGCTGATCCTGGTCGAGTCGAGCCAGTTGCTGGACTCGGTCATTGGCCTACTCGGCGGCAAGGAGGTCGGCTTTGGCCACGCAAACCGGTGCGGTGGTCCCGAGGGCAGCGAGCGGTAGCACCATCCCGTTCACGGTCAACGAAGGGGTTGCGTCGATCGAGGCGTCGATGTCGTACACGATGGTATTCGGCGCGATGGCGTGAAAAGCTTGAGCCGGTCGGCTTTCCCCGCCTGGGAAGGTGCCCGAATCGGTGAGGTTGCCGCCGGGTTGGGCGCACGCCATTTGTCCGATCCCGACGGAATCTGTTAGCGGTGGTTGGGGACCCAGCACGACCGTGGCAGACTTTCGGGCGCTCCCGTCGGAGCCGCGCCCCCTTAGCTCAGTCGGTAGAGCGTTTCCATGGTAAGGAAAAGGTCGACAGTTCGATTCTGTCAGGGGGCTCCACTGATCCCAGCACATCCGGCCTCGGCCGGAAGCTGGGATTGGTCATGCTTGGCGACGTAGCTCAGTTGGTGAGAGCGCTCGACTCATAATCGAGAGGTCGTCGGTTCGAGTCCGACCGTCGCTACGACCCGCAAGTGCACTGCCGGTTGTCCGAAGCGGATGCTTCGTCCGCAACCATCTTCGAGTCATCAGAAAATCTTCGACGTATGTCGAACACGGTTCCGGTCGCAGCGATCGAAACCATCGCATCAAAGGAGCCCGTTGTGGCAAAGGAAAAGTTCGAGCGCAACAAGCCGCACGTCAATGTTGGGACCATGGGCCATATTGACCATGGTAAGACCACGTTGACGGCTGCGATCTCCAAGGTGTTGTCGGATCGTGTCGAGGGCAATACGGCGACTGATTTCATGAACATTGATAAGGCTCCGGAGGAGCGTGAGCGTGGTATCACGATCAATGTTGCTCACGTTGAGTATGAGACTGAGCAGCGGCATTACGCCCATGTGGATATGCCTGGTCACGCTGACTACATCAAGAACATGATCACGGGCGCGGCTCAGGTTGATGGCGCGATTTTGGTTGTCAGTGCTGCTGATGGTCCGATGCCTCAGACTCGTGAGCACGTTCTTTTGGCTCGTCAGGTTGGTGTTCCGGCCATTGTTGTGGCGTTGAACAAGGCTGACATGGTTGATGACGAAGAGCTTTTGGAGCTTGTCGAGCTCGAGGCTCGTGAGCTTCTCAGCGAGTATGACTTCCCGGGTGATGATTGCCCGGTTGTGCATGTTTCGGCGTTGAAGGCGTTGGAGGGTGATGAGGCTGCTGGCGACAAGATCATGGAACTCATGAGCGCTGTGGATGAGTACATCCCGATGCCTGAGCGTGATTTGGACAAGCCGTTCTTGATGCCGATCGAGGATGTGTTTTCGATTACGGGTCGTGGAACGGTGGTGACTGGCAAGGTCGAGCAGGGTGTGGTGAACACCGGTGACGCTTTGGAGATCATTGGTATCAAGGACACGCAGAAGACCACGTGTACTGGTGTGGAGATGTTCCGGAAGCTTTTGGATACGGGTCAGGCTGGCGACAACATCGGCGCTTTGCTTCGTGGTATCGAAAAGGAAGAGGTTCAGCGTGGTCAGGTTCTGGCCAAGCCGGGGTCGATCACTCCTCACACCGGGTTCGAGGCTCAGGTGTATGTGTTGACCAAGGAAGAGGGCGGTCGTCATAAGCCGTTCTTTGGTAACTATCGTCCGCAGTTCTATTTCCGGACTACTGATGTGACGGGTACGGTCACGTTGCCTGAGGGTACTGAGATGTGTATGCCGGGTGATAACACTGAGATGTCGGTGGAGTTGATCAATCCGATTGCCATGGATGAGGGACTTCGGTTCGCTATTCGTGAAGGCGGCCGTACTGTTGGTGCTGGCCGTGTCACCAAAGTCATCGTCTGACCAGAAAAACCGTTTGAACTGCACTCTCTCGAGTGCGCCGTCTGGTTCGCCGGACGTGCAACGACAGGCCCGGGGCATCGCCTCGGGCCTGTCCTGTTTTGCCACTAAGGTCTTCGCCAGGGGATTGGGCGTAACCATTCGGGTACGCCCACGGTCATATCGGAGGACCAATGCGCGACATCGATGAACTCATCGAAGAGGCGAAGGGCGGAAGCCACGTTGCCTTCGAAGAGATTGTCCGACTCACGTATCAGGACACCTACACCCTTGCCTATCGCCTCACCGGCGACGAAGAGGATGCTTCCGACGTGGTGCAAGAAACCTATCTCCGAGTGCACAAAGGACTGAAGAAGTTCCGAGGCGATGCTCAGTTCAGCACGTGGTTGCACCGCATCACCGCCAACTGCGCCAATACGTTCTTGGGCCGCCGCGGCCGCAATCGCACCGATGAACTACCGGACGACTCGGTGGTCATAGATCTCAATCCAGCGTCAGACCCGGTGCACCGAGCCGATGTTGGTGACCTACGGAACCAGATCACCGACGCCCTTCGCACGCTTCCTCCCAAGCTCCGAGCGGTCGTGGTTCTTCGGGACATCTACGACCTCCCGCACGAGATGATCGCCGCTGAACTCGGGATCACCGAGTCTGCGGCGAAGGTGCGACTTCACCGGGCTCGTAAGCGACTTCGCGAGCGCCTGTACCCACTGAACAGCGAACAAGGGATCAGCTACGAAGGCGACGGAGAAGCTCGTGCTGTCTGAACCCATGCAGTGCGACGACGTCGGCACATTGCTGGCCGCTTCTGCAGACGATGCTTCGCTGCTCAGTCCGCCGGCTGCAACTCATGTCACGAGCTGTCTTCGCTGCCAAGCTGAGCAAGCCCAGTACCGGAGAATTCTGCGCACGATGAAAACGTTGCGCACCGAAACCGTAGTCGTTCAGCCCGAACTGCTCAGCGACGTTCTCGACTTGCTTCGTCCGCCCGCAGAAGTGGTCAAGTTTCGTCGTCCGGCCGAGGATCGTCGTCGGGCTGCCATCGGTGGAATTGCGGCTGCAGCCACTGGTGCTGCTGCCGGAGCCCTGGTGATTGCGAGCAAGATAGCTGGCGGCCGCCGGCTCGCCAGCTGACCATCCTCGGGAGATCCGCAGTAGCGAACCGCAACGGCCAGCGGCCGCTGCTAGCCTCAGCGCATCCGAAGGGCACTAGCTCAATTGGTAGAGCACCGGTCTCCAAAACCGGGGGTTGGGGGTTCGAGTCCCTCGTGCCCTGCCACCGTCACATCGAACGGCCTTCGGACGTTCGACAGGCTTACATCATCCTCCATCACGACAAGGCATTCCCATGGCAATGAACCGTGAACAGCGGCGCATGCTTCAGAAACAAGGACAAATCGACGCCGAAGGCAATGCTGTTCGGGCACGTCGAGACCCTCGTTCGTCTGCACCGCCCGAGCGAGTCGGCCCGGTCGACTACGTACGCGAGGTCCGATCCGAACTCCGACGCGTCAATTGGCCCACCCGCCGCGAAACCATCAACTACACCATCGTGGTGATGGTGACGCTCGTGGTTCTGACCATGTTCATCGCTGGACTGGACTACACGTTCGGTGAAGGCATCATCCGTCTACTGAGGCTCGCAGACTAATGACCGACACACCGACCGCTGACGAAGCCGCTACTGAAGAAGTAGTCGACGACGTCGCCGCCGCTCCCGAGCCTGTGGCTGAAGAGGCGCAGGCCGACGAACAAGCATCCGACGCTGACACCGGCGCCGACGCCGCTGCTGGGAATGCTGTGGCTGAAGCGGCCGCTCCCGAGGCTGCTGAGGCAGGCCAAGACAGCACCCCGGAAGAAGAAGCTCCGGCTCCTCGGCCAATCTCGCCCTATGACCGCCCAGGTCGCTGGTTCGTGCTGCACACGCAGTCGGGCTACGAGAACAAAGTTCGCTCGAACATCGTTGCTCGTACGTCATCCATGAACATGGAAGAGCGGATCTACGAAGTCGTCATTCCCATGGAAGACGTCGTCGAGTTCAAGAACGGTAAGAAGGTCGTCGTCCAGAAGAAGGTCTTCCCCGGTTACCTGTTGTGCCGGATGCGTCTCGACGATGACTCATGGTTCGTTGTTCGCAACACTCCTGGTGTCACCGGCTTCGTCGGTGCTGGCAACAAGCCGTCGCCGCTTCCTCGCCGTGATGTCGAGAACTTCCTCACCGTCAAAGAAGAAGGCGAAGACACCACTCGTAAGGGTCGTGCCCGCCTCGAGTTCGACATGGGCGAGACCGTACGTGTCAAAGAGGGCCCGTTCGCGGATTTCCAGGGCGAAATCGTCGAGATCAACGAGGACCAGCTCAAGGTCAAGGTCCTCGTCAACATCTTCGGTCGCGAGACCCCGGTCGAACTCGAGTTCTCTCAGGTCGGCAAGGTCTGACACTTTTTTGCGGGCACCGCTTCACTGGCGGTGCCGCTATCATCTCCAGTCGCACTTGACGCGGACCCTCGTCCGCGTACCCGAATCGAAGGCGTTTGTTCTCATGGCCAAGAAGCAAGTAATGGCACTTGTCAAGATCCAGATCCAGGCCGGCGCTGCGTCGCCCGCCCCACCCGTGGGTACCGCTCTGGGCCCATACGGCGTGGCGATCATGGACTTCTGCAAGGAGTACAACGCCAAGACCGAGGCTCAGCGCGGCGACATCGTGCCCGTCGAGATCACGATCTTCGAGGATCGCAGCTTCAGCTTCATCACCAAGACCCCTCCGACCTCGCAGCTGATCAAGAAGGCCGCCGGTGTGGAGAAGGGCGCTTCTGACCCCAAGCGCGACCGTGCCGGATCGATCACCGACGCTCAGGTCGAAGAGATCGCTCAGGTCAAGATGCCTGATCTCAACGCCTATGACATCGAAGCTGCCAAGCAGCAGGTCCGTGGCACCGCTCGCCAGATGGGCATTCGGGTACGCTGAAACGCGTCGGGCCCTAGGGGCCCTTTGGCGTTTCTTGGAGTTGTTCGCTGGCGCTCACAACGTCCCTCCCACTCGGGTCGGCCATCAGTGCCCACCACTCCGAACGCAGTCCAAATCACAATCGCAAGCAAGGCTCGGCGTGTTCACCTCGACCGTCGGCCGTAACTCTGAGGGAGCCAATCATGGCAAAAGGTAAAAAGTTTCTCGATGCAACCAAGCGGTATGACCGTGAGCATCTCCACAGCCCAGCTGAGGCAATGGATCTGGTGAAGAGCTTGGCCCCGGCCAAGTTCGACGAATCGGTTGATGTCTCGCTGCGCTTGGGTGTCGATCCTCGCAAGGCAGACCAGATCGTACGTGGCACCGTTGCACTGCCAGCTGGCACCGGCAAGACCGTTCGTGTCGCCGTGTTCGCCACCGGTGAAGCCGCTGCTGCGGCTACCGAGGCCGGCGCTGACTTCGTCGGCGGCGAAGAACTCGTTGAAGAAGTCAATGGCGGAATGCTCGACTTCGACTTGGCCATCTCGACCCCTGAGCTCATGCCGAAGGTCGGCACGCTCGGTCGTGTGCTCGGACCCCGTGGTCTGATGCCCAACCCGAAGACCGGCACGGTCACCCCCGATGTTGGCAAGGCTGTCAACGACTTCAAGGGTGGCACCGTGGAGTACCGCACGGACCGTTACGGCAACATCTCGGTCTCCATTGGTAAGGCGAGCTTCGAGCCCGCCGACCTCCTCCGGAACTTCAACACGCTGATGGACGAGATCATCAAGGCTCGCCCGGCATCGTCCAAGGGTCGTTACATCCTCAAGCTCAACGCTTCGAGCACGATGGGCCCTGGCGTCAAGATCGACCCGAACCGCGTCGGCACCGCCGACTGATCGATGCCTCACCGGATCTGTCCGGTGTGGCACGTCGAACGCAGACGTCTCGAATGGTCTTCGCTCTCGAGCGAAGACCATTTGCGTCTTTGGGCTCAGAGAATGGTCGACAACACCGAGAACACTCCGAGCATCAGGACGATCGCGAGGATCACGGGAACCACGACAAAGCCAGCATCGAGCTCCCGATGGTGAAATCGTCCGCTGGATAGCTCAACGCCTGAGCCCGATAGGCGGTCCGAATCTCGGTCTCGGTGGCTTCATGTGCAACTCCAGAGTGGTGAGCTCCTCTGCCCTGGTCACGCCATGGAGTGGAGGCGTCAGACCGGGGAGCGGGGTTTGGGCTGCACCTCGCTAGCCTCGGCATCCGCAATACATCGAAGCTCGCCAGAGATGTTCGGGTGCCGCGATTCCAACCTCCGGGTCGGTCTCAGGTGTAACTCCGAATGAGGTGATTGGCTTCTCTTCTTTTTTCGTCCTCGCATTGCTGCTCTGTCTTGCTCAGAGTCAACAGCGACGTGTGTCTCGGAGATGGATGAGGATCGATCGACCTTGGCGTCGATCTTGCGAATCCCATCCATCCACAGAACACATGAGAGGAGGTGCAATGGACAACCCACGACCGGAAAAGGTCGCCATCGTCGAAGAGGTCAAAGGCCGACTCGCTGCAGCGGAAGCTGTGATGGTCACTGAATACCGCGGGCTGACTGTTGATGCGGTCTCGCAGCTCCGGATCAACCTGCGTCCAGCCGGCGGCAGTTACAAGGTGTACAAGAACACGTTGGTCCGTCGCGCCGCCGAAGGTCTGAACGACGAGTTCTCAGAACTCCTCGTTGGCCCAACGGCACTTGCGTTCACCGAAGCCACGCCTGAGGGCGAGGCCGGTGACGTCGTCTCCGTGGCAAAGGCCTTGAAGGACTTTGCCAAGGACAACCCCAACCTGATCGTCAAGGGTGGCCTTTTCGAAGGTCAGTTCATCGATGCCGAGGGGCTCAATCAGCTCGCCGACATCGAACCACGCGAAGTCCTGTTGGCCAAGCTGGCCGGAATGATCGCTGCACCGATGAGTCAGATGGCTGGCCTGCTTCAGGCCCTGCCACGCGACATGGCGTATGGCCTCAAGGCCCTCGTCGACCAAGGTGGCGCTGCCCCCGCGGCCGACGTACCTGCTGAAGAGTCAGCACCCGCTGATGAAGCTCCAGCTGACGACGCTGAGGCGTCGGACGCACCCGCTCCCGTTGCAGAAGATGCACCGGCAGCCGACGAAACCCCTGAATCCACCGAAGATGCTGCAGCCGCAGCTGATGAAACCGAAGAGAGCTGAAGATGACCAAAGAAGAAATTCTCGAAGGCATTGCCAACCTGACCGTCCTCGAGCTCTCTGAGCTTCTCACTGACTTCGAAGAGAAGTTCGGCGTGACTGCTGCAGCCCCCGTGGCCGCTGCTGCTCCCGCTGCTGGCGGCGGCGACGCCCCGGCAGAAGAGAAGGACAGCTTCGACGTCGTGCTCACCGCAGCCGGCGACAAGAAGATCCAGGTCATCAAGGCCGTCCGCGAGCTCACCAGCCTCGGACTCAAGGAAGCCAAGGAGCTCGTCGAAGCTGCACCCACTCCCATCATCGAGGGTGCATCCAAGGACGACGCCGAGGCAGCCAAGGCCAAGATCGAAGAAGCCGGCGGCGCCGTCGACCTCAAGTAAGAACCCTGCGCATCACGCGCACTGCTTTGACTCGAGCCCCCGCATCTCTGCGGGGGCTCGAGTTGTTTTTGCCGTCGATTGATGTCGGAGAGCGCACGGGCCTACAGTTTCGATCGGGGGAGAAGCGGTACGCCTGGCGAGGCGCTCTCGAAACGAAGGCAGGGTCAAACAGTGGTGGAACCAGCGGAATCCCCGATCGGCCGTCGCCGGTTCTTGAAGGGCGCAGCAACGGCAGCGGCTTTGGCAGCGCTGCCAAGTGCCAATCCGTTTGCAGCAGTATCGGCTGGAGCGTCCCAACGCATCATCGGTGAGAATCAGCAGGCGGGTAGCACGGGGTATCGGCTGCGGGCCCCCACCACTGATGACGAAGTGCTCTCGGGCTATGCCCGCCAGGACAGTGTGAGAGCTGGCGACGTGCTTCAGATCTGTGTTCTGTCGAACCAGTCAACGAACGTTTCGGCAGAGATCTATCGATTGGGCTGGTACGGCGGCGATGGCGGCCGGTTGATGCATCGGATCAGTCCGGTGAGCGTGGTGAAAACAGGACGAGTGACAACGCGTGGCGACACCGGCGAAACCGATCTTCGCATCGACCCGACGATTCGCACCACGATCCCGTCTGACTGGGTCAGCGGCTTGTATGTGATCCGGCTGGAGAACGAGAGCGGCGTCGACGCGCACGTCACCTTTGCCGTGACCGACGATCGCAACGCCGACATCGTGTTCTCTCAGCCGATCCTGACCTACGCCGCCTATGCAGCGACGCCGGGTCCCAATGGCAAGAGCCTCTACGATCACAATTCGAATGGGGCAGCGACGTCGCGCGGAACTCAGCGAGCGACCGAGATCAGTCTCGACCGTCCGTATCGGGGGAACGGATCAGGCGATCTGTTCGTGTTCGATCATCACCTCGTCATGTGGCTCGAACAGCAGGGGTACGACGTCACGTATGTGACGAACCTCGATGTTGATCGGTCGCCGGCAACATTGCTTCGGGGCAAGGTCGCCGTGCTTTCTGGCCACGACGAGTATTGGACCCAGGCGATCATGGATGCCTACCTCGACGCTCGCGATGCTGGAGTGCACATAGCGAACCTCGGAGCCAACAACGGCTACTGGCGAGTGCGGGTGGCGTCGTCGCGAGATGGTCGGGCACGGCGCAAGGTCATCTGTTTCAAGTATGCCGACGGCGAAGTCTCCGATACGCCGACGGTGCTGTTCAAAGACACCGACACGCCGTTGCAATCTCTCTTCGGTGTCGACTTCATGGACTTCTTCAGCGACACCGAGTCTGGACCGTATGCGCTGATCGTTCCGGTGGAAGTCGATCACTGGTTCTGGAAAGGCACTGACGCTCTGCGCGACCAACCCATCGTAGGCGCACCCATCATGGGGTACGAGGTCGATCGCCGGAACTTGGATGTTCCGCTTCCGACCAACACCGAATACACGCTTTTGGCGTCGTCGCCGTTCGAGGGGGAGTGGAAGGGCCGGAATTGGTGCCACTCAGTCATCTATCGATCGGTCAGCGGGGCCTGGGTGTTCTCCGGCGGAACCACATCGTGGGGTTGGGGCCTGAACCGGCCAGGGTTTGCCCATCCGGCGATTGATCGAGCGACCCGCAACCTCTTCGACCAGATGATCGGGACTCCTCGAGTCGTGGTGGCGAGCACAACGATTGCTGGGGCCACGTCGGTCGCCGGGATCCTCGCAGCCACCGATTACCAAGCCTCAGACGCCATGGTCCTGCGGCTGTACCGTGCATTTTTCGATCGAGAGCCAGAACTCGGCGGTGCCAAGTTCTGGCTCCAAGCGCTTCGCGACGGTTGGACCCTCGACCGCATTGCTGCGCACTTCTCGGTTTCCGACGAATTCGTGCAGACGTACGGGCCGCTCAGCGACAATCGATTCATCGACGTGATCTACGCCAATGTTCTCGATCGCTCTCCCGACCCTGGCGGTCGGGCGTTCTGGCGTGAACAGCTGCAGGAGGGCATGTTGCGGTCACGTTTGGTGCTGTTGTTCTCTGACAGCCCCGAGTTCATCGGGAACCACTCCTACGCTCCCACCCGCTGACCGCCACGTTCACGCCGAAACCGCATCCGAGGTGGTTCGTTTTCGCGCCCTTCGTTTTCGCGCCCTTCGTTTTCGCGCCCTTCGTTTTCGCGCCATGGTGTTTGACGTGGTTGTGACAACATTGCGAGAGATGCTTGACCTCTGGGGAAGGCTTCTTTACCATCACGGCCCGCGGCAGTTGTGGGCAGAGAGTGGCGCCCCTATGCTGGCACGAATCGTGCTCGCGCCTTTGTGCTTTCTCGACCCCAGAAATCTGTCCGAACGGCCTCAGCAGCCAATCGAGACAGACCATGAGTTCCAGAATGTGAAGAGGATCCACGCGCGCCGACTTCCGACTGCTCGTCGTGCAACCTTTGGTGGTGTCCTTTGCCTGCTCGCACTCTCGCCCGTGACCGTTACTCATTCGGCAAACTCTCGGAGGCTCTCGAGCTTCCCGATCTGATTGCTGTCCAACGGGAATCATTCGAATGGTTCCTCGAGGAAGGTCTGGCTAATGCGTTCCGTGATATCAGTCCCATCAAGGACTTCACTGAAACGCTTCAGCTGGACCTCGAGTTCGATCCACATGATGAAGACCTGAAGCCCTATCCGAAGTTCTCCGTCGAGGAGTGCAAGGAAAAGGACATGACCTACGCGGCGCCGATCTTCGTGCGCGCTCGGTTCTTCAACGCCAATACTGGCGAGATCAAAGAACAGACCGTCTTCATGGGTGACTTCCCCATGATGACCGACAAGGGAACCTTCGTCATCAACGGCACCGAGCGGGTCGTGGTGAGCCAGCTCGTTCGTTCGCCCGGCGTCATCTTCCAGCCTGGTGAGCGTTTCCGCCTGCGTAATCTCGCCAAGCACCAGATGGTCACCGGCACCATTCACCCCTACCGCGGTGAATGGATGGAGTTCGACGTCGAGCAGAAGCCCGGCAAGGATCCGACCGCCGGCGTGCGCGTTGCCCGCAAGCGTCGCCTTTCGCTCTTCACCCTTCTTCGTGCGATTGGCTTCGACGAGGAAACCGTTCCCGGCTTCCTCGACGCATTCGTCGAGCACTTCGACTTCCTCGAAGGTCAGTGGGAGAAGGATCGTGAGATCGCTCCCACCCGCGAAGAGTCGCTGATCGAGATCTACAAGCGTGCCCGTCCGGGTGAACCGCCAACGCTCGAAGCTGCTCGCAGCTACCTGCGGAACGCCTTCTTCGAGAACCGTCGCTACGACCTCTCTCGTGTGGGTCGCTACAAGCTCAACCGCAAGCTCGGCCCTGAGGTCCAGCGCCTCATCGAGATCTTCCCGATGTTGGCCGACGTCCTCGAAAAGCCCGAAGACGACCAGCCGGTCCTCTCCGAGGCCGAGGTGCTTGCCGCTGCCAGCTACCTGCTTCACCTCATGATCGCCGAGCCGGGTTACCGCCTCGACGACCAGGACCACTTCGCCAACCGTCGTGTACGTTCGGTCGGCGAGCTCATCCAGAACCAGGTCCGAATCGGCCTGTCCCGGATGGAGCGTGTCGTCCGTGAGCGGATGACCACTCAGGACGTCGAGGCCATCACGCCGCAGACCCTGATCAACATCCGGCCCGTCGTCGCTGCGATCAAGGAGTTCTTCGGAACTTCTCAGCTGTCGCAGTTCATGGACCAGATCAACCCGCTGTCGGGTCTGACCCACCGCCGTCGCCTTTCAGCGCTCGGACCAGGTGGACTCAGCCGTGAGCGCGCCGGCTTCGAAGTTCGAGACGTTCACTTCTCGCACTACGGCCGCATGTGCCCGATCGAGACCCCCGAGGGTCCCAACATCGGTCTCATTGGTTACCTCTCGAGCTACGCCAGGGTCAACGACTTCGGCTTCCTCGAAACCCCGTATCGTCGGGTCATCGATGGCAAAGCCACCGACGACATCCAGTTCCTGACTGCCGATGAGGAAGAGGAGTACGTGGTCGCCCAGGCGAACGCACCGCTCCTCGCCGACGGCAGCTTTGTCAACGATCGAGTGCTGTCCCGGCGTTCGCCGCAAGCTGCCTCGCTCCGAGATCTCAAGCTCCAGCTCGAACGCGACATCTTCTTCGGCGCCACAACCGAGATCATCTCGGCCAAGCCCGAAGAGGTCCAGATGATGGACGTCTCGCCGAAGCAGATCGTCTCGATCGGCACCGGCCTGATTCCCTTCCTCGAGCACGATGACGCAAACCGCGCCCTCATGGGTGCGAACATGCAGCGTCAGGCTGTCCCGCTGCTCACCGCTGAGGCGCCGTACATCGGCACCGGCATCGAGAAGCGTGCGGGTCACGACGCAGCGGACACCCTGGTTGCCACCGACGACGGCGTTGTCCTCGACGTCGATGGCACCCAGATCACCGTCGAATACGCCAAGACCGGCAAGTCCATCTTGCGTCTTCTCAAGTTCGAGCGCTCCAACCAAGACACGTGCATCAACCAGAAGCCCCGTGTGGCGGCTGGCGACACGTTCAAGATCGGCGAACTCCTCGCCGACGGCCCCTCCACCGACAATGGTGAACTTGCCCTCGGCAAGAACCTCGTCGTGGCCTTCATGCCCTGGGAGGGCTACAACTTCGAGGATGCGATCATCCTCTCCGAGCGCTTGGTGAAGGACGACGTTCTCACGTCGATCCACATCAAGGAGCACGAGATCGATGCTCGTGACACCAAGCTCGGCCCAGAAGAAATCACGCGGGACATCCCGAACCTCAGCGAAGACATCCTCGCTGACCTCGACGAGCGCGGCATCATCCGTGTTGGCGCCGAAGTCGGACCTGGCGATGTCCTCGTTGGCAAGGTCACGCCCAAGGGCGAGACCGAGCTCACACCAGAAGAGCGCCTCCTGCGGGCCATCTTCGGTGAGAAGGCTCGTGAAGTTCGAGACACCTCGCTGAAGGTTCCGCACGGCGAAGTCGGCAAGGTCATCGACGTCAAGGTGTTCAATCGTGACGACAGCCATGAGCTGCCGCCGGGTGTCAACCAGTTGGTTCGTGTCTACGTTGCCCAGAAGCGCAAGATCAGCGTCGGCGACAAACTCGCTGGTCGCCACGGCAACAAGGGCGTCATCTCTCGGATCCTCCCGATCGAAGACATGCCCCACATGACCGACGGCACCCCCGTCGACATCATCCTCAACCCTCTCGGTGTTCCGTCTCGAATGAACATCGGTCAGGTGCTCGAGTCGCACCTCGGCTACGCCGCCCGTTGGGGTTGGGATGTCGAGATCACCGAAGGCGCCACGGGTCATGAACCCAAGCGGGGCACCGAGTACAAGACTCGCCCGTTCACCACGCCTTCCACCCTCGTCAGCACCCCGGTGTTCGACGGTGCGAAGTGGGATGAAAAGGAACTGTCCGGCGACAAGCCGACGATTCAGGACATCTTCCGCAACCTCAACCCTGAGGCCAAGGACGGCACCCGCCTCATTGGTGACGATGGCAAGGCAACCCTGATCGACGGTCGCACAGGCGAGTCCTTCGACAACCCGATCATGGTCGGCATCATGTATGTGCTGAAGCTCAGCCACATGGTCGACGACAAGATCCACGCTCGTTCCACCGGCCCGTACTCCATGATCACTCAGCAACCGCTCGGTGGTAAGGCCCAGTTCGGTGGTCAGCGTTTCGGAGAGATGGAAGTGTGGGCCCTCGAGGCCTACGGCGCCGCTTACTGCCTGCAGGAGCTGCTCACCATCAAGTCCGACGATGTGCTCGGCCGAGTGAAGGTCTACGAGGCCATCGTCAAGGGCGAGAACATTCCCGAGCCCGGCATTCCCGAGTCCTTCAAGGTGCTCATCAAGGAAATGCAGGCGCTTTGCCTCAACGTTGAGGTGCTGGCCGAGAACGGTCAAGAAATCGAGATGCGGGAGATCGACGACGAACTCTTCCGCACCGCCGAGGAGCTGGGTATCGATCTCAGCCGTCCAGAGCGTGGAACAGACGAAGACGACGCGGCCCGTGCGGCCGGTCGTCGATAGGGGAGACGCCAATGCTCGACGTCAACGATTTCGATCAGCTGAAGATCGGTCTGGCTACCGCCGACTCGATCCGCATGTGGTCCAACGGTGAAGTGAAGAAGCCGGAGACCATCAACTACCGCACGCTGAAGCCGGAGAAAGACGGCCTCTTCTGTGAGAAGATCTTCGGTCCGCAAAAGGACTGGGAATGCGCCTGCGGCAAGTACAAACGTGTTCGCTTCAAGGGCATCATCTGCGAGCGTTGCGGCGTTGAAGTCACGCGCTCGAAGGTTCGCCGCGAACGTATGGGCCACATCGAGCTCGCTGCTCCCTGTGTGCACATCTGGTACCTACGTGGCACCCGTTCTTGGCTTGCGTACCTCCTCATGGGCACTGAGCCCCGCGAGGAACTGAAGGCCAAGCAGCTCGAGAAGGTCATCTACTTCGCTGCTTCCCTCGTCGTCCACGTGGACGAAGAGAAGCGCGACGAAGATCTTCCCAACATCGAAGCTGAGGTCGTCGCCGAGCGCGAAGCGATCATCAAGGAGATGGAACTCCGCCTCGCTGAAGAGCACGAAGAGGTCGAGAAGCAGATCGCCGAGCTCGAAGCCGGCGGCGCAAAGGACACCGAGCTTCGTGCTCGCCAGCGCTCCGCTGACAAAGACTTCGCTGCCACTCGTGAGCAGTACGAGATGGAACTCGACGTGCTCGATCGAGCATTCGACGAGTTCAAGGATCTCTTCGCTCGCAAGATTCTCGAAGATGAGATGCTCTGGCGTGAGATGACCGACCGCTGGGGTGAGTACTTCGAAGGCGGCATGGGTGCCGACGCGATTGCACAGCTCGTCGAGCGCATCGACTTCGACGTCGAAGAGGTCAAGCTGCGTGCAGCCATCGACCCCGAAGAGGGCGTCAAGCCACTCAGCGCTCAGCGCAAGCAGAAGGCCATCAAGCGCCTCAAGATCGTCGCTGCGTTCAACCGTCGTGACGAGAACGAACGTCGGATCAATGATCCTCGGGCCATGATCCTCGACGTGGTCCCGGTGATTCCGCCGGAACTTCGCCCGATGGTTCAGCTCGACGGTGGCCGTTTCGCCACCTCGGATCTCAACGACCTCTACCGTCGTGTGATCAACCGCAACAACCGTCTCAAGCGTCTGCTCGATCTCGGTGCTCCCGAGATCATCGTGAACAACGAGAAGCGCATGTTGCAGGAGGCCGTCGACGCACTGTTCGACAATGGTCGCCGTGGTCGTCCCGTCACCGGACCGGGCAACCGCCCGCTCAAATCGCTCTCTGACATGCTCAAGGGCAAGCAGGGGCGCTTCCGTCAGAACCTTCTCGGCAAGCGTGTCGACTACTCGGGCCGTTCGGTCATCGTGGTCGGCCCGACGCTGAAGTTCCACCAGTGTGGTCTCCCCAAGATCATGGCGCTCGAACTGTTCAAGCCGTTCGTCATGAAGCGATTGGTCGATCAAGAGCTGGCGCAGAACATCAAGTCGGCCAAGCGCATGGTCGAACGTCGTCGCCCGCAGGTGTGGGAAGTCCTCGAAGATGTCATCCAAGAGCATCCCGTGATGCTCAACCGTGCACCCACGCTGCATCGTCTCGGCATTCAGGCCTTCGAGCCCGTGCTGGTCGAGGGCAAGGCCATCCAGATCCACCCGCTGGTCTGCACCGCCTTCAACGCTGACTTCGACGGCGACCAGATGGCGGTTCATCTGCCGCTGTCTGCTGAGGCTCAGGCCGAAGCCCGCGTGCTCATGCTGAGCGCCAACAACGTGTTGAGTCCGGCCCACGGCCGTCCGCTCGTCACACCCACCCAAGACATGGTCATCGGTGCGTTCTACCTCACCGAATCAACCGACGATGATCCAGACGCCTACGTCCCCACGTTCCGTCGTGAGGATGAAGTCGAGCGGGCATACGAGGCTGGCGACATCACGTTGCACCAGCCCATATTCTTCCGCCGCCCCGATCTGCTTCTCGAGCCAGCAAATGGCAAGGCTGCGGTGTACGCCCGCACCACGGCGGGTCGTGTGTTCTTCAACGAGGCGCTCCCCGAGCGTTTCCCGTTCGTGAACCACCTCATCAAGAAGCGTGACATGGGCGTCATCGTCGACGAGTTGGCCACGGGCTACCCCAAGGCTGAAGTCGGCGCCACGCTGGATCGTCTCAAGACCCTCGCCTTCAAGTTCGCAATGCGCTCCGGCCTGACCGTTTCGGTCGACGACGTGCAGACCCCAGCCGAGAAGAAGGGCATCCTCGATCTCCACGAGATCGAGGCGGACAAGATCGAGTCGCAGTACCTCAAGGGCATCATCACCGACGGTGAGCGGCGCCAGAAAGAGGTCGAGATCTGGACCAACGCCACCGACGAAGTGCGTGCGGCCATGGAGGTCAACCTCAAGTCGAAGCGCTTCAACCCCATCGACATGATGGTCGGCTCGGGTGCTCGAGGAAACATGATGCAGGTTCGCCAGATCGCGGGCATGCGAGGCCTGGTGGCCAACCCTCGAGGCGACATGATTCCTCGTCCGATCAAGTCGAACTTCCGTGAAGGTTTGACCATGTTGGAGTACTTCATTGCTACTCCTGGGGCCCGCAAGGGTCTGGTCGATACGGCGCTTCGAACCGCTGACTCCGGCTACCTCACTCGTCGTCTCGTCGACGTCGCACAGGAAGTGATCATCAACGATCGCGACCCGTTCGCCGATGGTCGTCCGGTTCGCGGCCTCATGCTTCATGACATCAAGCCAGACGGCTACTACAACAAAGACAGCGGCGCTCCGTCAGATGCGTCGGACCCCGATGCTCGCATGGTCCGTACCTACGTCGAGACTCGTCTCTACAGCCGGGTGCTCGCTGACGATCAGACCCTCGCTGACGGCACCGTCATCGCCAGGGGCACCATGGTCACCGAGGAAGACATGGAGGCGCTGCGAGACGATCCGGAGAACAATTCGATTCGTGTTCTCTCGCCGCTCACCGACGATTCCCCCATCGGTATCTCGGCAGCCAGCTACGGAACATCGTTGGCGACCGGCAAGGTCATCGAGGTCGGCGAGGCTGTCGGCGTCATCGCTGCTCAATCAATCGGCGAGCCTGGTACTCAGCTCACGATGCGTACCTTCCACACCGGTGGTGTGGCTGGCGGCGCTGACATCGCTGGTGGTCTGCCTCGTGTGGTCGAGCTCTTCGAAGCTCGTAGCCCCAAGGGCAAGGCCACACTCGCTCGCGTCTCCGGCATCGTTCGTGTCGCCGAAGACGAGGGCAAGGGCAAGGTCATCACCGTCGTCACTGACGATGGCGATGAAGACGTCTACACCGTGCCCCTGGCGGCTCGTCTCGAAGTGGTCGACGGCCAAGAGATCACCGCTGGCGAGCCCATCGTCGACGGGCCTCGTGATCCCAAGGAGCTCCTCGAGATCCGTGGAATCCGTGAGACACAGCAGTACCTGGTCGAGGAAGTCCAGAAGGTCTACCGAGATCAGGGCGTGTCGATCCACGACAAGCACATCGAGCTGATCGTGCGTCAGATGACCCGCCGTGTGGGTATCCACGAGCCAGGCGAGTCCGA